>TARA_B110000037_G_scaffold32324_1_pt1 | contig 35651 bp, 37 predicted proteins | sample TARA_B110000037 | Tara Oceans TARA_B110000037 (sample SAMEA4397196) | marine metagenome | biome: Polar Biome; feature: [MIX] marine epipelagic wind mixed layer (ENVO:01000061); material: water (ENVO:00002006), including particulate matter (ENVO:01000060) such as... | depth 10-100 m | reverse complement strand
CCTAGGTATTTTCTGAACCCCTTACGCACATCGTTGATGATGATGATGATGATGAACACAGGAAGGAGATGACGGTGGCGAAGGCGAGAGATGTGGCCATGGGCTTGAGAAATTGCGCCTGGACTTCCTTTTCCAAAAGAAGCGGGGCTAGGCCAAAGAATGTGGTCAGCGAGGTGAGGAGGATGGCGCGGAACCGGTTCACCCCGGCCGCGGGAGACTGCTTCGAGGAGGGATTCCCCTTCATCCTGAAGATCGTTTACCGCGCAGACGAGGACTAGGGAATCGTTCACCACCACACCGGAAAGCGCGAGTATGCCGAAGACCGAGAGAATCGATAGATCGATACCCATCAAGTAGTGTCCCATGAGTGCACCGATGATTCCGAAAGGAATGATCGACATGATGATCAGCGGTTTCAGATATACCGCCGCGCTTCACCTCTTGTGAAAAATCTGCTGTAGGCAGGGCGCAACAACAGCATGGGGGTTCAGCTCCATGAACTATGTTCCAGGCAATGCCCGTGCTGTAGTCACGGTGGATGGTTGTGCATTTCCCGCGTGCATTCAGCACGCATGGGCTTGGTTTGGGAAGTTCATGGGGCTAGAGCCCCATGCTGTTGTTGCATCTCGCCTACAGCGAGGAGGACCTAAAATTCAAAGCTGAAATTCCGCCGTTTTCGGAAGCGCCAAATCACAAATCCCAATGCGCGCCAGTATAACTCCTTAGCGGGATGGCAATTAGCACGTAGATGAAGACGATTGAAAACGCGAAGCCCTTGACCAGGGATTTTAAGGATTTCCCCCTCTATTCTACCTGGCCACTCTCCGTGATGGAGATTGAGGGATGTACGCGCGAGGAACTCGGGAAAAAATTCCTTCTCCAGCCGCTCGGTAACCGCGTCCGATGTGGTCCTAGTGCCCTGACAGAGAATTTAGGATCTCCTGAATATCAGCTAAAAAAACAACTTTTTCTCTTCGAATGCTTGCCAATCCCCTCCCTAACCGATAATCCCCACAGACCATAAAGTTAATCCATGAGTAAATCAGACGTAATTGCACCAAACGCTAGCCGGCTCTTCTGGGCCGGATTCATCGCCATCCTCGCCGCCGGCGTAGGTTTCGCCATTCGTGGTGGCATTTTTGACAACTGGGCCAAGGAATACGGCTTCACCGGAGCCCAGCTTGGAGCAATCGGTGGTGCGGGCTTTTCGGGATTCTGTTTCGGAATCATCCTCGGAGGTATTGTTGTTGATAAAATCGGCTACGGAAAACTCGTCCTCGTAGCCCTCCTCTGCCACATTATCTCCTACTTCGTCACCTTCGGTGCAAGCACTCCTGAGAATGCCTATAGTTTCCTCTTCTGGGGAATGTTCCTCTTCGCCTTTGCCAACGGAACCCTCGAAGCCGTTGCAAACCCGCTTGTAGCCACCCTTTATCCGAAACAGCGGACTCATTACCTCAACATGCTCCACGCCGCGTGGCCTGCAGGTATGATCCTCGGTGTCGCAGCCGGATGGCTCCTTGACGACAAGATGGAAATCGGCTGGAAAACCCAACTCTCCCTCTACCTTATCCCAACAGTCGCCTACGGCGTGATGTTCATGGGTCAGAAATATCCAAAATCCGAAGCCGCCGAGAAAGGCGCAAGCTTCGTGCAGATGTTCAAATCCGTCGGAATCCTCGGCGCACTCGTCGCCTGCTACCTCCTCGCACTGTTCTTCGGGGATCTATTCAAAGGCATCGCACCGGAAACTTCGAACATGATCGGTTACGGTATCGGTGGAGCGCTTCTCATCGTTGTCGCACTGATGACCAAGTTTTCCTGGGGTTCTATCATTCTCTTCATCCTTTTCATCGCCCACGCCATGATCGGCGCAGTCGAACTCGGCACGGACGGCTGGATCCAGAACATCACCGGAAACCTGTTTACCTCCGAGCAAGGAAAATACCTCTTCCTATGGACATCCGCCATCATGTTCGCTCTCCGCTTCTCTGCACATTGGCTTGAAACTAAGCTCAAGCTTTCCCCCATCGGCCTTCTCCTCGTTTGTTCGTTGATCGCCTTCGCCGGCCTTTCAATGGCCGCCAACATGCAATCCTTCGCCATGGCGATGGTAGCACTCGGTATTTACGCAGTTGGAAAAACCTTCTTCTGGCCTACGATGTTGGCAGTTGTTGGTGACCGTTATCCCCACACCGGTGCAGTCGCTATGTCCATCATGGGCGGTATCGGCATGCTTTCCGCCGGCCTCATTGGTGGACCAGGTCTCGGCTACTCGAAAGACCGTTTTGCTGGCGAAGAGCTGAAAAAAGCTGATTCCGCACTCTACGAGGAATATAAAGCGGAGACACCTTCCGCCTTCTTGAATATCCCGGCCACGAAGGCGTTCGGTCTGGATGGCACGAAACTCGCCGAAGCCAAGGAGGCTGAAGATCGCACCGAAGCGCAAGAAACGGTTGTTGCAGCCGACCAAAAAGGCGACCGCCTCACTCTTGAGGCGGATTCCTACATCCCCCTTGTCATGGCGGGGATCTACCTGATCCTCTTCATCTACTTCAAATCTATCGGTGGCTATAAACCACTGAGCATTGAAGAAATGGCCGGCGGAGTCGAAGGACCTGTCCGCTAAACGGATTTTTCCATAATCCTTCCCCGAGACGGCGCACCCCTGAAAAGGTGCGCCGTCTTCTTTTCTCTTGCTTCAAACGGCATGCGAGGAGAGAAATGGACGCGGATGGTATTTCTCCCGAAACAACTCCCAGTTGGAAACGGCTCCCCCCTGACTCGTCGTATTTTGTCACAGGGGCTTGTTTCGGTATTTTTATTTTGCTGCCTTCTTTTACCCTCCCAGCTCGACGCGCGCGGCGCAAAAGTAAATCTAGCCGATGGCTTTGACTTCCCCGTTGGTAAGCCAAACTCCGCTGGATATTACAAAGCTCGCGGACTGCGCCTACGCTCACCCACCCACTTCGGCGAGGATTGGAACGGGCGTGCCGGTGGTAATACCGACCTTAGAGACCCTGTCTACTCCTGTGCCGATGGCATCGTCACCTTCGCCCACAACGTGCGCAAAGGCTGGGGAAACGTGGTTCTAGTCCGCCATGCATACCGCGACCCGAGTAGCGGAAAAATCAAATACGTCGATTCCCTTTACGGCCACCTCGACAAAATGATGGTAAAAGTCGGCCAGAACCTGAAACGAGGGCAGCAACTCGGAACAATCGGCAGCAACTTCGGAATGTATGCCGCCCACCTCCATTTCGAGATCCGCCACAACATCAACACGGGAATGCACCGCAGCAGCGTTCCTTCGGATCTCGCCAACTGGGCGGATCCAACTAAGTTCATCAAGAAATATCGCCGCTTAAACCGCGAGTGGCGCCCCGTCGCAATCCCCACCGGCACCTACAAGGAATACGCCGGCTTCAAAGGGCTGTAGCTGGGGCACCCTGCCCGGAGATGCCAGCGGAGACATTCTTCCTTGGAGTTTAAAGTTTAGAATTTAGAGTTTCTCCGCATGTCCCGCAAGCGCTCGAAAAGATCACCCATCCTGCCCATTCTCATCCTCTGCGCAGCCGTTGCCATCTGGATCTACGACGCCTACGGCCAAGGCAAGCTCAGATCATTTTTCAATCCAGAGAATTCCAAACCCGTTCCCGCAGATACACGGACATCTTCCGAAAAATCCACCGGTCCGGAACGCATTGGACGATACGACGTTTATTATGGCTGCACTCTAACGAAAGACCGTAGCAACGACGGAGATTCCTTTCGTGTCCTTTTCCCTGATGGCAAAAAGGAAATCGTCCGCCTCTATTTCGTCGACACCCCGGAGAGCGACTTCAAAACCTACGGTGGCGGCGAGAATAACCACCGCCGCATCGACCAGCAAGCCGATGCCATGGGTCGCATCACCCCCGAGCAAGCCGTCGGGATAGGCAAAAAGGCCAAGGAATTCACCCTCACCCACCTCTCCAAAGCCCCTTTTACCGTCCAAACCGAATGGGACAGTCCTTTTAACGACCGACGCTACCACGCCTTCATCCAGCTTTCCTACAACGAAAAAACCCGTTACCTCCACGAACTCCTCGTAGAAAAAGGCTACGCCCGCATCCACACCAAAGGTGCCCCCATGCCGGACGGCACCTCCGAACGCAAACACGAAGCCCACCTCCTCAGCCTCCAAAAAACCGCAAAATCCACCAAAGCCGGAGCCTGGGGTCTATAGCAAAAGGAACGCAATGGTAGCGCAGCGGACATGGAGGAAGAGATAAATTCCAATACCTTTCCTCAAACTTGAGTCCGCAGCCACCCCTCTTCATTGAGGTTTCAAATTTAAAGTTTAAAGTTTCATGACCATCTACACCCTGAAAACCTGCGACTCCTGCCGCAAAGCCACCAAATGGCTCAAGGAAAACCACATCCCCTTCCAGGAAATCCCCATTCGCGAAACCCCTCCCTCCACCGAAGACCTCCGCCGCGCCCTCGCCGACCTCAATGGCGACCTCCGCAAACTCTTCAACACCTCCGGTCTGGACTACCGCTCCCTCAACCTAAAAGACCAGCTCCCCACCTTCTCCGAAGACCAAGCCATCGCGCTCCTAGCCTCCAACGGAAACCTCATCAAACGCCCCTTCCTCATCACGGACAAATCGACGCGGGTTGGATTCAAGGGTGCCTACGAGGGTATTTCGTGAATCACTGCGGTTTTCAAACCATTGACTGGCAGGTGAATCCGTCCTAAGTCAAGCGCATGCCCATTTCGGATGCCGCCAACTCTTTTGTCTGTGATCTCGTAGCCTACGAGCCGGGGAAACCTATCGAAGAAACCGCACGTGAACTCGGTCTCGATCCCTCAGCTATTGTAAAAGTCGCCTCGAACGAAAACCCGCTAGGCCCCTCCCCGCTGGCAAAGGAGGCAATGCGTAAGGCCATCGAGCAGTCACACATCTACCCGGACGGCGGCGGCTACAAGCTCCGCTCTGCCATCGCAGGAAAACTTGGATTCGACATTGAAAACATCATCCTTGGAAACGGCTCCAATGAAATTATCGAGTTTCTCTGCCACACCTTCCTGAACCGCGATGCGGAACTCATCGCCGCGAAGCACGCCTTTGTGGTCTACAAGCTGATGGCTACCCTCTTTGGCGCGAAATACGTCGAGGTCGACGATCCGGATTTCATCCACGATCTCGAAGCGATGGCAGATGCGATCACGCAAAACACTCGCCTGGTTTTCATCGCAAACCCAAACAACCCGACCGGTACACAGGTCACCCAGGAAGCCATCGACAATTTCATCGATAGGTTACCGGATCATGTGGTGGCGGTATTCGACGAAGCATATTTCGAATTTCTAGACACACCACCGGATGTCCTCAAGCACGTCCGTGCCGGGAAAAACGTGATCGTTCTCCGCACTTGTTCGAAGATCCACGGCCTCGCCGCCCTGCGTATCGGATATGGAGTTGCGCCAAAACCCCTTTCCGATCTCCTCCAGAAAGCGCGCCAGCCTTTCAACACGAACGCCATCGCACAAGCGGGTGCGCTCGCGGCTCTTGATGATACCGACCACATCGAAAAGACCCGCGCAATCAATCGCCAGGGTCTGGAGTTTTACGAAAAGGCGTTTGCTCAGCGCGGTATTAATTTCGTCCCCTCCGTTGCAAACTTCATTCTCGTCGAGGTCGGTGACGGCGATCTCGTTTTCAAGGAAATGCTCAAGCAGGGGGTAATTGTCCGCGCAATGAGGGGCTACAAGCTGCCCGGCTGGGTAAGAATCTCAATCGGAACCTCTGCGGAAAATCACCGCGCTCTCGAAGTCCTCGACCACGTTCTTGCAATTTCCGCAACCAATTGATCACTGTTTACTTTTCACTCCCTTTCCCCAAAGTCCCCGACTCATGAACTTTACCGGCACACATACCGCCCTTATCACCCCTTTCCAAAACGGAACTATCGATGTCCCGGCCTTCGAGGCTCTCATCGAGCGTCAAATCGCAGGAGGGATCAACGGCATCGTCCCAGTCGGCACGACGGGTGAGTCACCTACCCTCGGAGCCGAGGACCACATCGAGGTGATTCGACTCGCGATTCAGGCGGCGAAAGGCCGAATTAAGGTCATCGCTGGCACAGGTGCCAATTCAACCTCCGAGGCCATAGAACTTACCCAGGCAGCCGAAAAACTCGGAGCCGATGCGTCATTGCAGGTTTGCCCCTACTACAACAAACCCTCCCAAGAAGGTCTGTATCTTCATTTTAAAGCCATCGCCGACAGCACCTCCCTGCCGATCATGCTGTATTCGGTTCCCGGCAGGTCATCCATTGAGATCGCTCCGGAGACTGCTGCCCGCCTAGCCGCGGACTGCAAGAACATCACGGCGATCAAGGAAGCGGGCGGATCAGTTGATAGGATCAACCAGCTCGTCCAAGCACTCCCGGACGGCTTCGGTATTCTCAGTGGTGACGATCCGCTCACACTACCTTTCATTTCCTGCGGTGCGAACGGCCTCGTCTCCGTCGCTGCAAACCTCGTCCCCGAGGTGATTTCTAAGCTCGTGAACCACTGCCTCGCGGCGGAATTTACCGAGGCTCTCGCAATGCAAAAGCAATACTATCCGCTCATGCGCGGCCTAATGTCCCTTGATGTGAACCCCGTGCCAATCAAAACCGCAGTCGCACTCCAAGGCCATTGCTCGGCCGAGCTACGCCTCCCTCTCGCACCGATGGACGAGGACAACCTCGTAGCACTCCGCGCCCTGCTAAGATCCTACAACCTCATCTAACCTCTCGACCTAAATCTTCCACTGATCACTCGGCACTTTCCACTTTCACCACCATGCCAACTCCCAAACTCTTCAGTCCAGGCCCCGTAGATGTTTCACCTGAAACTTTCGCGGCAATGTCCCACACAATGATCGGCCATCGTGGTTCCGATTTCGAACAGCTCTACTCCTCCCTCCAGCCCGGCCTGAAGGAAATTTTCGGCACCGAGCGCCCCGTCTTCCTTTCCACCTCCTCCGCCTGGGGCGTGATGGAAGCGGCCCTCCGCAACCTAGTCCAAAAGAAAGTCCTCTGCCTCTGCTGCGGTGCTTTCTCAGACAAATGGATCGATGTTGCGAAAAAATGCGGCTTCGAAGCGGAAGCAATCCAGGTGGAATGGGGCGAAGCTATCGACCCAGAAGTCGTTCGCGCGAAGCTCTCCGAAGGCGGATTCGACACCGTGACTTTCATCCACTCGGAAACATCCACCGGAGTCCTCAACGACCTCGAAGCGGTTTCCAAGGTCGTTAAATCCTTTCCTGATACGATGCTCGTAGTAGATAGCGTCTCGTCCCTTTCCACCGTCGATATCGACATGGACAAGCACGGCATCGACGTCTGCCTCGCCGGTGTCCAGAAAGCACTCGCCCTGCCTCCCGGCCTTGCGCTATTTGCTGTATCCGACGCGGCCATGGCACGCGCGAAGACCATCGAGAACCGTGGCTATTACTTCGACTTCCACGAGTTTGCGAAAAACGACAAGAAGAACAATACCCCGACCACTCCCTGCATTTCCCTGCTCTTCGGACTCCAGTTCATGCTTAGTGAGATCGCCAAGGAAGGTTTCGCAGCACGCAAGAAGCGCCACGCAAAGACCAACGCAATGATCCACGCATGGGGCGCTAAGCACGAATTCGAACTCTTCGCTCCCGAAGGACACCGTTCCTTTGCTCTCACCTGTTTCGCTACTCCGGAAAACTTCGACCTCTCAGCATTCATCAAGGAGCTGAAAACGAAATACAATTTCCTCATCAACGGCGGCTACGGGAAAATCAAAGGAACGACCTTCCGTATTTCCAACATGGGCAACGAAACCGAAGCGACCATTCAGGAACTCATCGATGCGATGGACGACATCCTCGCAAAGTAATCCAGGCACCCGAATCCGGGTGCCTAGTCTTTAGAAAAAACCTTCAAACTTACTCTTGTCTCGCAGGCTCATCATCGTGAAGACGTAGTCGTCTTTCTCCCATGATGCCCTAGCCCAATCACCTGACTGCTTGATTTCCGGATTGGAAATTCTAGGGAGCTTTCCTTCAATATCAGCTTTTCGGAAAATGACGAGGTGGATAGTTCCGTCCTTGTCATCGAAGCAGATCAGCGAGCCTTTGATACCATCGATCACAAGCTCGCGACAGCCCAAGCCTTTGCAACTTTTTAGACCTGGTGGTAGATAGCCTTTACCACAAGGAAGACTTTTCGCCCTAAGATAAGAAACCAGCTTTGGCATGTCTCCGCTCATCTTATCGAGGCTGAAAATCGGCGATTCAAAAGTCCTTACAAAGCCTGCAGCCACCGCCTCGACTTGAACTCTCTGATCGTTAGTCGCAACTTGGACGGATACATCTGTCTTATCCAGCATCGCCACAAAAGCCAGCGCGATACCAGCCGCAGCAGCAAGCGGGATACCAAATCTCTTCCAACCAAAGTTAGGTTTATGAACCTTGGCAGACTGTTCCATCGCAGTGAGCACTCTCTCACGTAAACCATCCGGCACTTCGATTCCGGCAAATTCCGTGATCCATTTCCCTTCCTCGGCCATATCGATTCTCGGATAATCTCCACCGCCCTGAACCATCGCAAGTAAAACGCTCTCGCGCAGCCCTTCTGGAAGATCAACTCGCGCGAGAGCCTCTGCGAATTCTGCATCAAAAGCACGTTCCCTCACGAGCCACTCGCCAAGTTCACGGTCTTCGGTCGCAAGCTGCAAAGCCTCTGCTAAATCCAAATCCTGGGTGTCCGCTCCGTCTGGGCGGAAGCTCTGCAGGACAAATTTTGCATTCTCCTTATCCATGATTTTTCTGAAATAGTTCGGGGTTCTCATCCACCAGATTCTTCGGACCGCTTGAGGGCTCCTTCACCATTTTCTTCCTTAGCATTTCTTTCCCACGAGACAACCGTGACATCACCGTCCCGATCGGAACGTCGAGAATTTCTGCAATCTCTTTGTAGCTATGCTGCTGCAGGTAAAACAAAGCAAGTGGGGCACGATACATTTCATCCATTTCCCTCAAAAGTTCAACCGCCCGGCTCCCATCCATTTGGCGCTCCGCATCATCCTCGTTCCCAACCGCAGAGGCTATCATGCCCTCATCCACCGGATCATCGGAAAACCTTGCCATCTTCCTCCTCTGACCAAGGAACTCGCGGTGCAAGGTCGTAAAAAGCCAGGTCTTCGCCTTGCTCCGGTCACGCAACTGGGAATTTTTCTCTGCCCAGATGCAGAACGTCTCCTGCACCAAATCTGCAGCACGATCCGGGCTCCTCGTCAGGGAATACCCGAAACGGTATAGCGCCTGATAATGCGCATCGACCAATTCTCCGAACTCACTCATTTCTGAATCATAGGAGCGAAATTGCCACCACGCTATTCCGAATAAACGCACGAAGACGAAAAAACATTCCTTTATCTCCCGTAATAGACTCCTAGAATTCCACTAAAGCTGATGCAAAACCCATTCCGGACTTTATTCACAACGGTTTGCTTGAATCCGCGAAACTAGACGAAATTCACAAATCCCTTCCAGCGAAACCAGAAAACCCGCGAAACCAGAATCATGAAAACCACACGCCGTAGTTTCCTCTCCACCTCAACCCTTGCCAGTGCATTTGCACTCACCCCTTCCTTCGTCCGCGCAGCAAGCAGCGCCAACGGCGACCTGCGCATCTGCGTGATCGGCTTCCATAGCCGTGGAAAAGGCCTCGCAAACGATGTTCTCAAATCCAAAGGTGCCAAGCTCGTAGCCCTCTGTGACGTCGATTCCGAAGTCCTCGACGGATTTGCCTCTGAGCTAGAGAAGAAAGGCGTCAAGGTCGCCAAGTTCGAAGACTACCGCAAAGTCTGCGAGTCCAAGGACATCGACGCCGTCATTATCGCCACGCCCAACCACCTTCACACTCTCATCGCCACGACAGCTGCTGCGAACGGTAAACACGCCTACGTGGAGAAACCTGTTTCCCACAACGTCTGGGAAGGTCGCCAACTCGCCAACGCAGCCGAGAAATACAAAACCATCATCCAGCATGGATTCCAACGCCGCTCCGAAACTTCATGGTACGAAGCCGCAGATTATCTCAAATCCGGAGAAATCGGCAAGACAACCCTCGTCCGAGGCTTCTGCTACAAGCCACGTAAATCCATCGGAAAAGTCGGCCCAGCCGCCGAGCCACCGAAATCTGTAAACTACGATCTCTGGTGCGGCCCGCGTGAAGTGGTTCCCGTGCCTCGCAAACGCTTCCATTACGATTGGCACTGGCAGCTCGATTACGGAAACGGCGATCTTGGAAACCAAGGACCACACCAGCTCGATGTCTGCCGCTGGTTTATCGGCGATCCCGCACTTCCAGCCTCCGTCGTTTCCGTCGGCGCCCGTCTCGGATACGAAGACGACGGCACCTGTGCCAACACGCAGGTTTGCTATTTCGATTACCCAATCCCCATCGTCTTTGAAGTGCGAGGTCTCCCAAGCGATAACTACCGTGGCCAAAAGATCGGAAACATTATCGAATGCGAAGGCGGATACCTTGCCGGCGGACACAATTCGGAATGCTCGGTCTTTGATAAAGATGGTAAGAAAGTTAAGACCTTCAAAGGTGGAAAATCCCACATGCAGTCCTTCGTCGATTCATGCCACTCCGGGAAAATTGATTACACGCACGGAGCCGAGAACGGGCATCTCTCTGCCGCACTCGCTCACGTCGGCAACATCTCATGGAAACTCGGCGCCCCAACAAAACCGGAAGACATCAAAGCCGCGATCAAGGATGCCACTACAAACGACGCCGTAGGCCGTATGATGCAACACCTTGAGAAAAACCAAGTGAACCTAGATAAGAACATGATCGCCCTAGGAAAAACCCTGACGATCGATCCTGAAAAGGAAGTCTTCACCGGCGACTTTTCAGAACAGGCAAACACCATGCTCAAAGGCTCCTACCGCAAAGGTTTCGAAATCGGCAGATTGAGGTAGGAACGGCGCATTGATTTGCGCCGCTCCCCCCTCCGAACCGGACAAGCGGATCCCCCGCATCCGGCTCTCCAGTCAAGTGGTTTACTCCGTTACGGAGACTGATCACTTCAGAACTTTGGGCATCCATCAGCCAAAAGAGCCCGAGTTCTGCAAAGTAGCGGTTTGGCGATCCATACCCGTTTGACTGGCTTGGGTCGGTAGGTGCCCGTTTTCAAATGCTCATTCACGACGAGCAGCCGACTTTTGCTGTCTTTCTCGAAGCGTCCCACCGTAATGCCGTCCACCCCGCAGGCTCCTGCGTTGGACTGCACCTTTTCCCATGCCAAGTTCTCAGCCCGAATGCGTCCGAAACTGGCCGAAGTCTCCCACTCCAGAGGGTGTTGGCGCTTTGCGGCGCACTCGCTGGGGATTCCAGCCCCAGGCCGTTCGGAAGGAAAAGGCGACATCAAAGGACTCCAAGGCCCGCTGGAAGGATTCAACCGCCTCCGTATCGGCGGTCTCCGCATCATCTATCGCCAGATTTCGGGAAAGGCAATCCTCCTCGAATACGCCAACACTCCGGATCCCGTTTACGAACTCTACGAGCAGATTCTGGAAAATAGAAAACCGTAATCAAACCCCCACCAACAACGGCGTGCCGTAGGCGGTGAAGTCGGTAGAGTCGTCAACGTCGATATCCAAGATCTGCCCTGTGAGTTTTTCGATATCCCCTTCGAAAATAACGATCTTATTCTGGGGTGTCCGACCCGTGAGAGTTGAAGAATTCCTTTTCGAAGGGCCCTCGCAGAGCACGGTCTGGCGTGTCCCGACTATCGCAGATGTCTTTTCCTTTGCTAGACGGTTGACTGTTTCCAAAAGCCTCTGGTTCCGCTCTTCCTTAACAATTTCCGGAAGCTGATCTTCCATTTCAGCTGCAGGTGTGTCCTTGCGTTTCGAGTAGCGGAAGACAAAGGCGTTATCAAACTGCAGGCGTTCTACGGTATCTATCGTAGCTTGAAAATCCTCCTCGGTCTCTCCGGGGAAGCCGACGATGATGTCGGTCGTGATCGCGAGATCAGGCCTCGCCGCCTTCATTTTCTCGCAGATCTCAACGAATTTCGCGTTTTTATAGGGGCGGCGCATTAGCTTCAAAATCCGATCCGATCCGCTTTGCATCGGGAAATGGATGTGGGACATCAGCTTCGGAAGATAGGTAAATGCCGCGATCAGATCATCCCGATAGCCGATAGGATGCGGAGAAGTGAAACGGATGCGAGCTATCCCCTCCACCTCGTGCACCGCCTCCAGCAGCTGCACAAACGGGGATTTCCCGTCTACCTTTGGAAATTCAGTCCTACCGTAAAGGTTCACAATTTGGCCGAGCAGGGTGACTTCTTTCACGCCCTGTCCTGCCAGGAATTCCACTTCCTTCACGATCTCCATAATCGGCCGACCTCGCTCTTTCCCGCGTGTATCCGGGACGATGCAGAACGTGCAGCGCATGTTGCAGCCCTGCATGATGGAAACGAAGGCAGAGGCGTTCCTCGCCTTTGGCATATGGTCACGGATCGTATTCTGGGAGTCAGCTTCCTCCGCGGTGTCGCACACTGAGCTTCCGCTCAGGGAAAGCGCAGGGTCGTCCATTCGTGCCTCCATACGGCTTTTCAAGATGCGATCAACATAGTCGAAAACCTTGTGGTATTTCTGGGTTCCCACCACGATATCGAGATGTGGGATGCGTTCGAAAAGCTCCTCTCCTCGTGACTGCGCCATGCAACCCATAAATCCGTAAACGACGTGCGCACGCTTACGCCTTTGCTTGCCCAAGATTCCCATTTTCCCAAGCGCCTTCTGCTCCGCCTGGTCGCGAACTGAGCAGGTATTGATCAGGATCGCGTCCGCATCCGTTTCCGTGGGTGTCAGCGTATAGCCGCCTTCCGTGAACATCCGCGCCACCTGCTCGGTGTCGCGTTCGTTCATCTGGCAGCCGTATGTTTTCAGGTAAACCTTAGGCATCGTTCGTGGCAACTTACGCCAAGGTCAGGCGCTCGTCGGATTCGATTTTCTCAACAAGAGCCGGATAGCCACCCGCCACTTGCATGTTAAAGCAGTGGAGATAGAGAGTGAAAATTTTCGGATCAAACACATCGACAAGCTTCTCAACCGTCGCGTCGAGACGTTCTTTATCGATCGCTTTAGGAAGTTCACCTACAACGGAACCCTTGCCATCGTGCGGGATACCCATGCCATCGCAAAACATGCCAAGCATAGCTTGTTGGCCAGCCATGAGGTAGGATTGAAGGATCTGTTCGCCGATCGGATCGCAGACGCGGATCTGCAAAGTCTTCTGAATCCACGCGTACTGATCTACGAGTGATTTCTTCTGGATGAAAACGGGACGCAGTTTGCGCTCGGCGGCGAGGGTAGCGACAGCAGTCTTGTAGACGTTTCTGTCGTTATCTCGGAACCAGTCGAGCATTTCAGTTACAACAGCGGGATCGACGGCGGTAAATATTTCGTGGGATTTCACAGTTCGGTAAATTGATTGGTCGGAGATTCAATGCGCTATGGGCATGAATGGCAATAGAAGTTTGTGCGTTTCCAGACGCCTGACAGACAGTCTGACAGACGGAGGGAAACCAGAACCCAAGTCACAAGAATCTGATCCGTGTCCATACGCGTCATCCGTGGTTCCTCTTCCCCACAAGCCCAAGTCTTATCACCGATCACCCGCACGGTTCACATCCCCAAGCGATTCCTCCAACATCCAAAGCACTTTTACCTCGATATCCTTCCCCACAGGCCGGTTTCCCTTCGCGCATTCTACAAACCATTTTCCTAGCCGTTTCCTCCGGTCTGGCGGGAAATTCTTGGTGTAGCCGCCTTCATCCGGCGCACCCAGCACCTCGGTATCCCGTCGACCGTGGGCACGCTCGAGAATGCGTCCGTATCTAACAAGTACACCATCGAGGAGAATCCAGGGAAAATTCGGATTCCCCGGAGGGCCCATCATCAACTCCTTGGTTTCCCCGGTGGAAAATTTGACCCCCTCCCGCAGATTGACCTTCAGATCAGGTAGCAACCCACCCTTGAACCAAGCGGCACCGGCACCACCAACGCCGCCTATTGCGGTAAATATACCGTGGGAGAAAAAGCCGGTAGCAGCATCGATTGCCACGCCGCCAGCAGCACCCGTCGCAGCGGCCACCAGCGTCAGTTGCCCCCGGCTCAGCCCCCATTTCATCCAGACCTCTTCGCTTTCCAAATCGATGTCTTCGAATGCATCTTCCGCGCTCTCCAGCTTGAGAAGGTGATGACGATAGATTTTCAGCAGTTTTGAAAAACACCTACGCTCCAGTTTTTTCAGTCGCGCGAAGTATTCCACTCCGAGATCGTCCTCCTTCTGCTTCCGCCGGGTCGGCATCCGCTCGTCCTTGTCTTCGATCCGCACCCGGACGCGCAACTCCAATGCCTCTGCCAGAAATTCCCGGACAACTTCCGCTGCTTCGTTGCGCCTGTCCTCCCATTCCATTTCGATCAGTTGGATTGTCTCCTCCAGCCTCTGCCTATTGGTCTCCTCGATCTCCAGTAAGGCCCTCATAAGCAACAACCGTTGCTCGTATTTTGCGCGGTGCGCATCGAAAGTCCGCACTAGGTTGAACGCACTCCCGAGTTTCTCCCGCCAGATTCCATCCTCTTCCGCGCCTTTACCGTCCCGGACATTCATCAGCGCAAGACGCGGCCTTCCCGTCCACCTCAGGATTTCCATCTCGGCTAGGAAGTCATCCCGCAGCGGCCTTCCCGGATCGACCACATAAAGCACTCCTGCACCATCCAGCAGCGGCTCCAGCAAACGTTTCTCATCTGCAAAATCATCGCCCTTTTCCTCTACGAATCGGCGCAAGGCATCCCGGCCAGGAGTCCCCTCCCCTTGGATCCGGCGGATCTCACGCATAGCTTCTACCGGTCGGGAAAATCCTGGGGTATCGATAAAACGAACGCACTCCTTCCTCCCGAAGACCACCTTGTGGACTTGGCAGCGTGTCGTCTCACCCGGCGTGGGACTAACCCGCAACACCTCGTTATCATCGATCTCGAGGAGAGTCGCGATTACCGCACTCTTTCCCATATTCACCCGCCCCACGACAGCGAATTCCGGCACACCTTCACTCATTGACCCTCCTCCTTTTCATAGAAAAATATCTCCGCCGAGGCATCCGCCAATCCATCAACAAAATCCTTCCAGATCGTCTTCTCCTCATCCTTCACTTCGAGAGGTTCGCCCGCACCTCCGGAGTTCACCACTAAGAAATAGACGCAAGTTTCCGACCCCGCGATGCTCCTGACTTGCGAATGCAGCGCCTTCATCCTCGGCGGCAAAAGTGCCCAACCTTCCGCCAAAAAAACCACCCCAGCAGGTGCATTGCGGAGCGATTTCACAGCAGCCTCCTCGCCCTTTTCGTCCCATACGCCCACCTCATACCACTCACCCGGATTCACCCGCAAACGTCTCAGAAGAAATCCACGAAGGCTTTCTTCCTTCAGCCCAGTCCCACCGACATCCAGCACCAGAACCCCATCCAAGGGTGCCTCACTCACATCCGCCCGACGCGTTCCCATGATCTCCCGCCATAGTTCGCGATGGCGCTTGGCTTGGAAATCCAGTGAAGAGAGAGCTTTCCGTTCCTTAAAAACGGCGAGTATCCAGAGCACCAGCCTAGGCAGGAGAGCCCAGAAAAAAATCGCAGCGAAGAGGAAACGATACCAGACAGCCATGAAGTCCAGGTCATCAACGAGCGGAGCTTCAACGCCCCATCGAGTGACCTGGATCGTAGTTTCCCCGGGAACCCATCCCACAGTCCACCAACTCCAAGGCATACTTAGAAATCCGCACACCTCGTATATCTTCTTCGCCATCCATTCCGGCGTCGTAGAATCCCAGAAAAAGCTCACCTCCAGAAACCAAATACAACCCAATAACCCAGCCATCAGCCCAATCGAAAACATCACGGCTCCCGCTTGAGTCATCCGCACCAGATTCCACCCCAGAGCCTCCCACGCACGACCTCCCTCCAGCCTCAGTATCCGCCACCATCCGGAATCACCTTCCGCGGAAAATTTCCCGATCAGCCACGCAAAGAGCTTTTGCAACAAGCCCATCTTCCCCCGCAGCAACCACAGCACGCCCGCGCCAACCAAAACCAAAAGCTGCAACCCAACCGCAACCCCCATCACCATAGGCACATGGAATCCCATCCTCTCTCTATCCAGCATCCCGGTCATTACACCTATCCCCGCGAGAAACATCACCAAACAAACAACCGCACCGACTAGAAACCTGCCACCGCCCCAGACATCCCCTGGCAATTCGTCCTTCCCGCGCCGTTGCCCGTCCAGCCAGACCTTGATTGCCGCGCGCCTGGCATGCGCGCCGTCCAAGCCTTTCACCTTCTCCCTCAGCAAGCGTTCATCCGTAGCCGCATCCGCCTTGCCAAGCAGAGCTTCAAAATCCACCAAATCCCTCAATGTCCACCGTGTCTTCAACGGCGCGAGACTATCCGCGCAACACGACACAATCCAGAGGAAATCAATACCCTAGAATCCACTCGACTCTACAGCCTCTCCTGAGAGTCTTTCTCAGAAAATGATACCCTCCGCTCCGTCAGAAAAACACATCGCCATCATCGGCGGTGGTGCCGCGGGATTTTTCACTGCGATCACCGCGGCTGAGACCGATCCTTCGGCAAGCGTCACACTCTTCGAGCAATCCGGCTCCTACCTCTCCAAAGTGAAAATTTCGGGTGGCGGGCGTTGCAACGTAACTCACTCCTGTTTCGATCCAGTTCTACTTTCGAAAAACTATCCTCGCGGCTCCCGAGAGCTTCGCGGTGCATTCCACAGATGGCAGCCTAGCAATACAGTCGAATGGTTCGCAGCCCGCGGAGTCACCCTCAAGACTGAGGCCGACGGGCGGATGTTTCCGGATACGGACAGCTCACAGACGATCATCGATTGCTTCATGAAAGCGACTCGCGATGCTGGAGTAACGCTACGCCCCAAGACTGGCCTCCGAGACATCACCCCATCCGCCGAAGGGAAATTTCTGCTCACCCTCGCCGATGGCAGCACCTTCCCCGCAGACAAAGTCTGCATCACCTCCGGATCACTCAAAACCTCCCCACTAGCCAGTGCCATTTCCGCACTCGGCCACACCGTGGAGACTCCCGCGCCTTCACTCTTCGCCTTTAATCTCAACGATCCCCGCACCGAAGGGCTAGCCGGACTAGCCGTGCTGAACGCCTCTGTCCGCGCTATTCCGAAAGGAAATCCACAGACCGGACCACTCCTCATCACCCACCGCGGCCTCAGCGGCCCAGCCATCCTCCGACTCTCCGCTTGGGAAGCACGGCGCTTCCAGGAGGACCGCTACCATTTCGAGATTGCGGTAAACTGGATCGGAAAAATTTCCGAAAACAAACTCCGCCAGCGCTTTTCAGAACTGCGCAACTCCTCCGGGAAATCCCTAGTCAAAAACAGATCACCCGAGGAAATCCCTCGCCGCCTCTGGGAGCGGATGTTGGAAACAATGACCATTTCCCCAACAACCCAGTGGTCCCAGCTCGCCAAAGATAAGGAGAACGCCCTCCTCCGCGAGATCACCGATGCGCGTTTCCAAGTTCTAGGCAAGACTACCAACAAGGACGAATTCGTCACCTGTGGCGGAGTTCGGCTTCGGGAAATCGACTTCCGCACCATGGAAAGCAAGACCATCCCCGGGCTCCATTTCGCCGGCGAATGCCTCGACATCGATGGCATCACCGGCGGCTTCAATTTCCAAGCAGCATGGACCACCGCACACATCGCAGGGCTTGCGATCGCAGAGCGATAAAAAAGCGGGTTTTTCGCGATATCCGTAAATCCGATATGCTCAATCCCACACTCACGCTCCCAGCTCTTGGCAGCATATTGGCCGTCCTTCTTCCTTCTGGAGTCCATGCGCGAGAACGCGTGGACTCCTCCACCCTCCAAGCAAGAGTATTCAAAATGAAAGCACTCCTATTACACTTCATTTTCAGATACACCTGTTTCACATCCAATGAAAATCTATGCTAACCTTCTTCTTCTGATCGCCATGCTACCGGTGCTGGCATGGTCCGGGTGGGATCCCTATGACAGGACTACATGGTGGCTGGAAGTGGCTCCGGTGTTCATCGGTTTCGTCTGCCTGTTCATCGCACAGGCCAAGGGCTGGGAATTCTCGAACTTCGCCTTGGTTCTGCTAGGCCTGCATATGGTCGTCCTGATGGTCGGAGGAAAATACACCTACGCGCTCGTGCCGCTCGGGGACTGGGCAAAGGAGGTTTTCGATTTCCCAAGAAACCACTACGACCGTCTAGGCCATCTTATGCAGGGCCTCGTCCCGGCAATCCTGTGCCGCGAAGTATTGATCCGCAACAACGTGATCGCGAAACGCGGCTGGCTGGCGTTCCTGATCGTCTGCTTCTGTATGGCAGTCAGCGCGGTCTATGAACTCATCGAATGGGCGGCCGCTCTGGTTTCTGCTGAGGCATCAGAGGCTTTCCTCGGCACCCAAGGTGATGTCTGGGACACACAGACCGATATGTTCTGCGCCCTCATCGGTGTAATCTTCGCGGTAATACTACTCCGTATCCCCCACGATAGGTCGATGGAGAAAGTGAAAAGCTAGCTCGGCCTTTTGAACCGAATCAACGTGCCGGAGCCATCGGTTTCAAAATCGCTGGCAATAAGCAAATCCTCCCTCTCCAATGCTATCCGCTCCGCTCTTGCCCTTCTCAGCAGAACCTCTATTTCAACCCAATCACACCCGGATCATCCCGCAAGACAAGGGCGAGAAAGTTTCGTTGTTTCGAACGATACGAGTTCAGCGGCTTCGTGGGATTTAGTGGAGTAGGAATTTTACTCTCGATCTCCAGCTTCGAAGGTGGCTCGTTCCATTTTGGCAAATCGCAATGCGCGCATTTCCTCCTGAACGGGTTGAACATCTCTTCGAAATCAGATGTGAAAGCCCACCAATTTCTAAAAAATGGTTTCCGGCATGCAGGACAGCTCCAATAGAGATGCGGCACCATGAGAAACGCACCGATGGAGCCACTAATTACCCACAGCGCGCTGACCTGTGGAAAAGTGAACAGGGCAACGAAGGACGACAGCCAAGAGGCAATCCCAAATACAAAGAGATTCCTTACCACGGCATAGGAACTCCAAGCCGATTTCCCTTCCTTCTTCATTCGCGAAAATTGGCGTCCATTCGCGGCTACCTCTTCCGTTTCCGAGCCGCCGCGATCTCCGCGATCAAACGGTGGAGCACCAACCGGTGATCCAGCCCCGTCGTCACCAGTGCCTGATCCGCACTTTGAGTCTTCTCCATCACGTGCTGGAGCCCTGCCAGATCAAAGTTCCTCGCATTCTGCACCGCGAGGAAAATGGGAAACACGTTTACGCCGGAGCCGTCCTTTTTCTGGGGCAGCCATGCACGGTCGGCGACGGGCAGCTTATTGAGAGCCCCTGCGAAAGATGAATAATTTCCTGACGGAGCTTTGAATTTCTCCAGGATCAGCTTCGCCATGTAGAGGTTACGGACGACATTGATAATCGAAGCTCTCATAATCCCGATGGCTGATTCCTCCGCCGCGAGCTGTTCGTCGATGAGCTGGATCGCCCTCGCGACATTTCCCATCTGGATCGCTTTTCCTGTCTCAAAAATCACCGCCGCCCGGCTAAGTGGCACCAGTTTCCTAACATCCTCCTCGGTGACCGTCCGTCGCTCCTTGCCTAGGTACAGATCCAGTTTCTCCAATTCGTTCGCGATCTGCTTGGTCTGCTCCCCGGCTAGCATGATGAACAGCTCCATCGCATCCCGCTCGAAATCCAGTCCCAGCTCGGTGGCACGCCCCTCCACCAACTGCCCCACCTGATCCTGCCAGCCATCGCGACTGATATCGATCTTATCAAAGCTCTGCACGCTGGCGCTCTTATTGAGAAATTTCCAAAACGCCCGCCGCTTGTCCACTTTATCGGCGGAAAGCAAAAACTGGATCCCGTCCGGCAAACCTTTCTCCATCGTGCTCCGCAGCATTTCTACCCCTGCCTCCGTCCGCTGTGCTCGCCCCGTCACATCATCCCCTAGGAAATTCACATTCCGCAGCCACACCACCTTATCCCCGCCGAACATCGGCATGGTCAGCAGCGATTGCACCGCACTGGAGCAAAGCTGGAAAGCACCCTCCGAATTGTCCGCATTGCCGTCAATCGTCTCGTGGGTGAACCCATCGTCGTTTCCTCCCGTAAGCTGATTATATAAAGCAAGCGCCTCCTCACGCACCAGTCCGTCATCCGTCCCCACGATCACATGGACATTCGAATTCGCCGAGGGGGTCTTCTTTTTCGCTGGCACCAGAGAGTCCTAGCTGGAAAATTCAAAATTCAAAATTCAAATCTCAATTAACAGTCAGAACCCAGAATCCAGAACCTCAGCCACAAGAATCTGATCCGCGTTCATCCGTGGTTTCTGTTTCCTCATGCGAGGTTCCTCTTCCTGCCATTTTGGAGAGTTGAATTTTGAGAGTTGAAGTTTCCAGACTACCTATCCACATTCCCGCCCCGCCGCGAACCACGGCGGCATAAAGTCATGGGAAAAAGTCTATTTCAAAAAGTCTGGGATTCACACCGCGTCGGCACCTTGGGTGACGGCCGCACACAACTCTTCATCGGTACGCACCTCATCCACGAGGTCACGTCCCCACAAGCTTTCGGCATGCTCCGCGAACTTGGACTGAACGTAAAATTCCCGCAGCGCACCTTCGCTACCATCGACCACATCGTCCCTACCATTAATCAGGATCAGCCTGCTGATCCCATGGCAGCAGAGATGATCGAAGCGATCCGCAAGAACTGCGATGACTTCGGAGTGACCTATTTCGACCTAAAATCCGGGAAACAGGGCATCCTCCACGTGGTCGGCCCCGAGCAAGGCATCACCCAGCCCGGCACGACGATCGCCTGCGGCGACTCCCACACCGCCACCCACGGAGCCTTCGGAGCCATCGCTTTCGGCATCGGCACCAGCCAGGTGCGTGACGTCCTCGCCACCCAGACCATGGCTCTCCAGGAAATGAAGGTCCGCCGCATCGAGGTCAACGGTGACCTCCGCCCGGGCGTTTACGCGAAAGACGTCATCCTCCACATCATCCGCCTGCTCGGTGCCAACGGCGGCATCGGCTACGCTTATGAATACGCTGGCGATGTATTCGAACGCATGTCCATGGAAGAGCGCATGACCATTTGCAACATGTCCATTGAAGGTGGCGCACGCTGCGGCTACATCAACCCGGATGCAAAAACCGTAGCCTATCTCCAGGGCCGACCTTACGTGGACAACGACAACTTCAACGAAACCGCCGCTCGCTGGCTCTCCTTCGCCTCCGATGCCGACGCACACTACGACGACATCGTAAAAATCGATGCTTCCCAGATCGATCCTACCGTCACTTGGGGCATTTCCCCGGATGCAGGCATCTCCATCACGGAAAACATCCCTGATCCACTCACCGCGGAATCCCCCGAGGAAAAAGCCTCCATCGAGGAAGCCCTCGAATACATGAAACTCCCCGCCGGCGCTCCTATCCAAGGCGTGAAAATCGACGTGGCATTCATCGGTTCCTGCACCAACGGCCGAATCTCCGACTTCCGCGAAGTCGCGAAGTACATCAAAGGCCACAAGGTCGCCGCTAACGTCCAGGCCATCGCCGTCCCCGGCTCCCAGATCGTCGCAATCCAGTGTGAGCAGGAAGGCCTCCCAGAAATTTTCCGCGAAGCGGGCTTTGAGTGGCGCGCCGCAGGTTGCTCCATGTGCCTAGCTATGAATCCGGATAAACTCATCGGAGACCAGCTCTGCGCCTCTTCCTCGAACCGGAATTTCAAAGGCCGCCAAGGCTCCCCTACCGGCCGCACCATCCTCATGTCCCCGGTCATGGTCGCAGCCGCCGCCATCAAAGGTCACATCACCGACGCCCGCGATCTTTTCGATCTGGAAGAATCCGCTGCCGTCGCCTAGGATCACCAGCAATGAGCGCAAGCACCGCCAGAAAACTTCCGATCACTCCCTCCGAATACCTCGAAGGAGAGCTCGCTTCGGAGGTTCGTCACGAATACATCGACGGAAAGGTCTATGCCATGTCCGGTGCCAGCGCCTGGCACAATCAGATCTGTGGAGACATCTACTCCATCCTGAAAAACCATCTCCGGGGAGGCTCCTGCCGCACTTTCATCGAAGCGGTGAAAGTGGAGCTTTCCGACGACCTCGGAAACGCATTCTACTACCCGGACGTTTTCGTCACTTGCGAACCGGTCAGTGACGACACCCACGTGATGCGTGAGCCAAAACTCATCATCGAGGTCATTTCTCCTACCACAGGACGGAACGACAGAGGCGAAAAGCTCAACGCCTACAAACGAATCCCAAGCGTAGAGGAAATCGTCCTCGTCGAACAGGACTGGCCGGAAATCTTCGTCACCCGCCGCTCGGACCGCTGGAAAAAACACCACTTCACCCAGATGGAGTCCCCGGTCGAACTCCAGTCGGTCGGACTCACTCTGAACGTGGCCGACTTTTACCAGTCAAACCCTTTCCCCGAAGACGTCCAACGCCCCTTCTACCTCCGTTTTCGCGAAGACGGCTAAACCGTTTAGGATTTAGAATTTAATACTTAGAATTTCAACACCATGACCCTCGACCCAGTAAAGCAAGTTTCCGGCACAGGAGTATTCATTCCCGGCGCAGACATCGATACCGACCGCATCATCCCCGCGCGTTTCATGAAATGCGTCACCTTCGATGGACTCGGAGAATTCGCATTCTATGACGTCCGCTTCAATTCGGACACCGGCGAAAAAACCAAACATCCTCTCAACGACGAACGCTTCAAGGATGCGTCCATCCTCATCGCCGGTGTGAACTTCGGTTGCGGTTCCTCCCGTGAGCACGCACCACAGTCGCTCACAAAATACGGATTCAAAGCGTGCATCGCAGAATCCTTCGCAGAAATTTTCTACGGAAACTCCACCACGCTCGCCATGCCCTGCGTGATGGCCTCCGCCGCAGACATTGCCGCGCTTAAAGCAGCAGTTGAAGCCAAACCGGAAACCGAGATCACCATCGACGTGGAAAACCTCAAAGTCAGCACCTCGGGTGGCTTGGAGATTTCCGTGAACATGCCGGAATCCGCGCGCGATGCACTTATTTCCGGCCGTTGGGATCCCATCCAGGAACTCATCGACAACGACGCGGCGATCAACGAACGCGCCTCCGCACTTCACTACGTATAATCCAAACTGGCTCCGGCGAAGGGTCATTCTGGCAAAATGACTCTCCCCGAAAAATCTCCGTCAGGAATCGCTCTCTTCGATATGGATGGCACCCTGCTTGCGTGGGATTGCCAACTACTGTTCCGCCACCACGTTCTTAGCGCAGAACCATCACGGCTTTTTTCAGTGCCGCTTTTTCTCCTATTCCTGCCTTTTGCAAAGCTCCTAGGCACGGAAAACATGAAACGTATCTTCCACTGCTTCCTCTGGAAAATGCCACCCGACCGGCTTGCGGAACTCTCCCGTGAATTCGCAGAGAAACTCCAGCCAGGTATCTACTCCGAGTTGAAAGCGGAACTCGTAAAGCATCGCGACGCCGGCCACCTCACCATCCTCTCATCCGCCAGCCCTGAGTGCTACGCGGCAGAAGTAGGCAAACTCCTCGGCTTTGATCTCTCGCTGGGAACCATTTTAGAAAATAACCTGCTTTTCCCTGACCTCACCAACCACAAAGGAGCGAACAAGGTCATACGCCTTCACGAACTACTACCTTCATCGTATTTCACGAACGGTAAGCTCACCAACTCCCACGGCTACACGGACAGCACTGCGGATCTTCCTATGCTCGCGATCTGTGATTCCGCTACCGTCGTGAACCCGAAAGAAAAGCTCTCCACCCTCGCAGAAAAGAACGCATGGCCCATCCTCCGCCCCCAGCGACCATGGAGGTCCCCGCTTGAAAAAGTCCTCCGCGTCCTCGCACTTCTCCTCGCACTCGGAAAAAACCCCGCCAAACTCTAACCCAAGGAGAGGTGTGCCTCCCACCGCCTTCACAACCCAAGTCTTCCACTGATCACTCGGCACTAGCCACTTCTTCCCATGCCCTCACGCGCTGTCACCCTCAGAATTCTCGCCATCATCGCCACCGGCCTGATGATCGCAGCGCTGGTGCCACCATACAGCTTCGCCACACTAGCATGGGTCGGCCTCGTCCCGTTCCTCATCGCGCTCTGGAGCCTGAAAGGAAAACATCGGGCGAAGAAAGGCTTCCTCATCGGCTACCTCACCGGAGCAATCGCCTTTGGCATCCAGGTCTCGTGGCTTTCCACCATTTCGTGGCTCGGCCCCGTCGTTCTCGCCGGATACCTGCCGATCTACTTCGGTGCCTTCGGTGCCTTCGCCGCCACCATTGGCAATCCATGGCACCGCAAGAAAGGCGTTTCCGAAACACCACTCCGAAGCCTTTTCAACGCCTTCACCCACGCCAGCATATGGGCCGGCCTCGAATTGCTGCGCGGGTGGATTTTTACCGGCTTCAGTTGGAACGGGCTCGGCATCGCTTTCCACGATACTCTCGTCATCTCCCAGGCCGCCGACATTCTCGGCGTGGCCGGACTTTCCCTGATGCTGGTGTTTTTTCAATGTGTTCTCGTCCAGGTCGGCCACCGCCTGATGAAAACCGGCACCGACGGCATCCTCCGCCCTCGCTGGGATTTCGCCGTCACCGCACTCATCGTCGGCATGTTGCTCGCATACGGCATCCTTCGCATCGCCGGGGAAAGCGGAAAAGATTCCATTCCCCTCAAGGCGCTTCTTGTCCAAATCAACATTCCCCACGATGGCGCAACCGTCCTCTGGGAGATGGAAAAAGTTCACATGGCCTACGAAGACGAAACCCTAGAGGCACTAAAAAACCTCGCGGACACTGACGAGAAAAAACTCCAGGCTGCCATCGAGAAAAACCAAGAAGGCTCCATCGAACTCAGCAACCCTGACTGGGTCGTCTGGCCGGAGGCCGCACTGTTTGGACGTATCGTCCGCACCGATGACGGCGAGCGGGGGGCATGGAAGGAGAACATCGATAGCATTGCCCGCGTCCGCGAAGGCGGCGAGGATTTCGACCTTATCTACGGTGCGGTGGAGATGGAAGGAGAAGTCCGCGAGGACGGCCTCTACCCGAAAAAAGACGGACGCATCTACAACTCCATCGTGATCGAAACACCCGAGGGCGACCAGCAGACTTTCCAAAAACACCATCTGGTCATCTTCGGGGAAACGATTCCGCTCATCGAAACATTCCCCTTTCTCCAGAAAATCTACGAGCAACAGTCGGGGCAGAAATATTACGGCTCCTTCCAGTCCGGCTCTTCCCACGATCCCTTGCCTGTCGATATCAACGGCGAAACCGTCGGGATCATCCCCGCCGTCTGTTTTGAAGATACCGTCCCCCGTCTCACCCGAAAATTCGTCCGCGACGGCCCGCAAATCATCGTGAACCTCACCAACGACGGCTGGTTCAAGGAAAGCCCCGCAGCTGCCCAGCATTTCGCCAACGCCCGCTTCCGCGCCATCGAGCTGCGCCGCCCAATGATCCGCTGCGCCAACACGGGAGTCAGCGCAGCGATCGACACCATCGGCTCCACCACGAGTCCGGAAACCGGAAAGCAGCAAATCATCCAGGACGAAAAAGGCAGTACCTTCTTGCAAGATCATCTACTCGTCCGCCTGAACATCCCGAAACAACCTAGCTTCTCCCTCTACGCTCTGATCGGCGATTGGGGCATAATCCTCCTATCAGCAATTGGATTCGCTACGGCAATTGTTTTCAGAAAGCACTAAGAACCGAAAACTCCTAAATTTTTCGAAATTCGACAAATTTAGACAAATCGAAGCCGGGACGGCGGTTTATCGGTTCAATGTGCCTTTTCAAACCTGATCTTTTCCCCTGGAGCAGGTTTCTTCTTAAAATACCATTTTTTCTTGCGCTTGGCAGACCAAATGCTTCCCTAGCCATGAATTTTCAAAGGTACAAGACCTGCTTATATAAAATCCGCCAGCGGGCAGCCAACCATATTTCCGACTTTCAAACCCCAATTCCAGTCCTTTATTATGTCAGACCTTCCAGAACCGATTCAGTCGCATGTGACAACAATACTCGCATCTCCATCGGATTCTTTCACCAACCGCCGCAAGGTAATAGGTACCCTAGGCCTGGCATCAACCGCTCTCTGTGCATCTTCCGTTTCTGCAAGCGCAGGCTGGTTCTGGAAGAAAAAAAACGACCTTCCCGTTGTTGAAGTGAAATCTATCAAAAGCGACGGGCGCCGCACGACACCTTCTACTCAAAGCAAACAAATCGGCGGTTTCCCAGAAGAATGGGTTCGGCTACAAGGCCGGAACTTGAAATCCTACGCCAACTACGTCAATTCCTTGAAGCTAAAGAACATAAGCGCGCAGGACCTCATCACAGCACATGCGAAAGAGCGTGGAGGCGTCTGGAACACTCTCCCTCCAAAAAAATGGTGGACTCGCATGGGCTACACTCTCCGAGTTGTGGATCGCGTCTCGACAGCGATGAACGTGCCGATTCATGAAATCGTTTCCGCATACCGCAGCCCATCCTACAACTCCCGCTGCCAGGGAGCAAAGACCGGTTCTTATCATCAGGTAAATGTAGCAGTTGATGTGAAGTTTGATACCTCTGCGCGCAACGTTACCCGCGCGACTCGCACTCTTCGCGACCACGGACTCTTTAAGGGCGGCGTCGGCAGCTACTCCTCTTTCACCCACATCGATACCCGAGGGACGAATGTGAACTGGTAGCGGCGATCTTCGGTCGTCGTCCACATTGATTTCGCATTTCCTTTTTCCCGTGCCCTGATACGTTTATGGCATGACCCTTGCCACGAAAATTACAGTCGCCCGGATTTGTCTGGTGCCTGTTTTCGCGGCCTACGCCATTGCATATGGGTTAAGCATTGCGAACGGAAACCCGGTGGAAAACTACCGATGGGTAGCACTGGTTGTTTTTATCGTGGCCGCTGCAAGCGACGGCGTCGACGGATGGATCGCCCGCCACTTCGACCAACGCTCCGACCTCGGAGCCTATCTTGATCCCATCGCCGACAAATTTCTCGTCCTCACCGCCATTCTCATTCTCACATTTGTGGACTGGGGATCGGACGGCTGGAGTATTCCCCTGTGGTTCGCAGCTATCGTAGTCCTGCGCGATTGTGTGATCCTTGGTGGCATCCGTGTTTTGTATTCCGCCAAAAAGAAGGTAAAGATCCGACCGCATTGGACAGGAAAAGTCTGCACCTTCAGCCACTTCTTTGTCCTCGGTTGGGTAATGCTTAAACTCATCCATCTCTCGCCAATCTACCCCTGCATTTTTGCCGCAGTATTCACCGTCTGGTCCATGCTCAAATATTTCCAACAAGGGCTACACATCCTGAGAGCCGAACAAGTTTAGTCCCTATTTAGAAACCCATGTGGCTTGCAAACACAAAGGCCGATCTCCGCGCCAGGCTCTCATCCGAAAAAGCCCCGGTCATCCTTGTCCCGACCATGGGAGCGCTCCATCCCGGTCACGCGTCCCTGATCGATCTTGCGCGGATAAAAGCGGGGGCGAATGGTACCGTCTTGGTCTCGATTTTTGTAAACCCCATCCAATTCGACCGTGCCGAGGATCTGGAATCTTATCCGCGCACTTTGGAGCCAGATCTCGCCATATGTAATGAGCACGGAGCCGACGGCGTCTTTGTTCCAAAAGGCGGTGAAATGTATTTTCCCGACCGTTCCGTCACCATCATCGAAAACAATCTCGCCAACCACCTCTGTGGGACGACGCGCCCAGGGCACTTCGACGGAGTCTGCACGGTTGTTCTCAAGCTCTTCAACCTCACCCGCTGCGATGCTGCGGTTTTCGGAGAAAAAGATTTCCAGCAACTCGCCATTATTCGACGCATGCTCCGTGATCTCGACCTCGAGACGGAAATCATTTCCCACCCGACGATTCGTGAACCTGACGGACTAGCGATGTCTTCCCGCAATCGCCGCCTTACACTGGAACACCGCGCAGATACCCCACGTATCCTGCGTGCGCTTGAGTCCGCTTCTACTGGAAACACCCCGCAGCAAATCCTCTCCGATGCACGGGACATTCTCGAAGAATCGCCTTTCGGTAAAATCGATTATCTTTCCTTAGTCGATGCCGAAACGCTTGCCCCTGCCGAAACCCTTTCCTCACCTACCGTGCTCGCTTGCGCGGTATTCTACGGGAATATCCGCCTGATTGACCACGTCGATATTTCACCGCGTGCTTGAAGAGACTAGACCGGCTTTTAACCCCACCACTTCACCTATCTCCCGGACGCTTGCGCTGTTCTCCAAGGCATCGTCAAAAAGCTTTTCCCAAACTGCCCCGTCCCGGCTATTACGGAATGGAAGAATACTGGTCTCCCGGAACGAATCCTGTGACCATGGCAGAATGATGTGCGATTTCCCACCCCGTGAATGCAGGGAGTCTAGGAAAAGAAGATCCGCGCCCGCCGCTGCGCTCGCCACACCAATGGTCGCACCCAATCGAGCCAATTCGTCCGCGATCAGTTTTTGACAGCCGAGATCGACCTTCGGAGGAAGGTGCCCAGCCAAGACAACCAGCTGCAACGGAGGGAATGCATCGTCCAGACTTCCAAACGCCCATCCATTCGCCCGTGCCATGTGACGCGCCAAATACCGTGCCTTTGCCAGCTCTTCCGTCCCGGAATCGGGATGTGTCGCTAGCTCCACATAGGCACCGTGTGCAGCATCGAGGTCTCCTTGCACGGTGATGGCCACAGCACGCGCATGAAGCGCCTCCGCCACCTCGCTTTGATTCGCAGATAAAAGCAAATTTACAGCGTCGGCTTTTGCGGCAGCTAGTAGTTTCGCAGATCTACCAGCGGCTAGGAAGCGTGTAGACGTGCAGCGGATTTTGATCGAGAAATCCTCCAGATCACCCGACATCGCCTTGAGGCAATGCCCGAGTGCACGGTCGAGCTGCTGATAGCGGGAGCTTGCAACCGGGGTTGTAAGAGCCTTGTCAAAAAGGTCATCGCCGAGTTTCAGCGGCGCGCTTTCGGGACACGATGGCGGAGTGGTTTTCAGTGGATCAGATCTCGGTTATAGGTAAAGCCAAGAGTAGCCCCCGCACCTTTGTTGCCACGGCTTCTTTTGGCTCAACGTGGCTCCGCTACTCTCACACGCCGCCTCTCTCGAATACCTTTCCAGATCGCCAGCATACTGCCGAATGTCTTACGAACAATGACTACGGCTATCGCCAGTACAATCACGAATACAAAGAACCCAACGGTAGGTGCTAAGCCCGTCAAAACCAGCCCACCGAGAACCAAACCGCCCTCAGCCACACTTGCCACACTGTTGGAAACCGGTTCTGGCGACATATTCACCAGAAGTCGGGTACCAGCTTTGGCTCCGTGCATCGTCAAAGAGGCTCCTCAGGAAAGAAGGCCACCGATAGCCAGCATCTTCGGATCCATGTCTCCCAGCGCCGCCATACCAAGAAGCACCCCGCCAGCAGGCCGCAACAGGGTATGAACCGCATCCCATCCACTGTCTAACCAAGGCACCTTGTCCGCGAAAAACTCAACCACCATCAGAGTCCCGGCCACAGCGAGCACCCATTCGTTCCCGAGAACAGCTAAGCTCTCGTGAGCAGAGGCCAACTCGATCCAGTTAAACCGGATCGCAAGACCTGCGACGAATGTCGTGAGGTAGAGATTGATCCCGGCCAAGGACGCTAGTCCAAGAGCTACGCCCAGATGTTCAAACATCTTCCATATCTCTAAAATATGCAGATGCCAGACGAAAGCGCTATAAAATTTCACCCGGAATCAGATGCAAAACAATCCGGTTACGTTTTGCCGCTTCAGGCAACTTTGGAAGTATCAGCACCGTTCTCTGTGGGTTCCCCATTCTCATCGAGTTTGCGGAAATGAATCTGGCCGACCCTGCGTCCGTCGGTGCTGGTCACCTTTGCCTCGTAGCCAAGAACCTCAATGCTTTCGCCGACTTCCGGAAAACGCTCGAGTTGCTGAGTCAAATAACCACCAACTGTAGTAACCTCTCCGCTTTCCAGAGAAAGCTCTTCGACATGCCCTTCGAGATCGTTGAGTGTCATCGAACCTTCGACTACAAATTCTTCCTCGTTCACACGTGTGAAAGCCGAGTGCTCGTTATCAAACTCGTCTTGGATGTCGCCGACGAGTTCCTCGATGACATTGTCGAGAAAGACAATCCCGACGGGCGTACCGAACTCGTCCACCGCCATCGCGAAATGCGCATGCTCCTTAAGGAAAAATTTCAACAGCTTATCCAACGGCATGGTGTCCGGCACCATTTTTAGCTCACGCTTGATCCGCATCAGATCGGGATCCGGATCGTTCATCAATTTAAACAGATCCTTGATGTGAATCAGGCCGATGGATTGGTCGAGGTGACCTTTTACAAGAGGGAAACGGGTGTGCTTGCTACGCAGGGCGATATCGAGAGTTTTCTCAAACGGCTCATCCGCATCGAGGACAACAACCTCATTCCTGGGTGTCATCACATCGCGCACCCAAAGTTCATTAAGTTCAAGCGCATTGATGAGAATTTCCCGCTCAGTATCCGTCACCTCTTTGAATTTCCCCGAATGGGTAACTAGGATCGCGAGCTCCTCCGCCGAGTGAACGTGCTCGCCTTCACTAATCGGATCCATACGAAAAATGTTTTTCAATAGCCAGTTCGCGGTGCCTTGGAAGAAACGGATGACCAAATAGAACGTCTTGTAGAAAACATGCAGTGGAGCGACCAACATCATCGTCGTTCCAAGTGAACGGCGGATCGCGATCGATTTTGGCACCAACTCACCGATCACCACGTGGAGGAAAGTGAAGGAGACATAGGCAATCACCAGTGAAACCCAATAGATCACCTTATCCGGCATACCGGTCAGCGTAAGTAGTGGCGAAACCAGAGCGGTTACAAACGGCTCACCCAAGAATCCGAGCGCGAGGGACGAGAATGTAATTCCAAGCTGGTTGGCGGAAAGATAACCATCGAGGTTCTTCACCACCTTGACCGCTAGCTCGGTATCGGCTCCGGTTTCCTTACCATGGCTCTCTAGTTGGCTCGGGCGCACCTTTACGATGGCGAACTCGGAAGCCACGAAGAACGCATTTAGCAACAGGAAAAAAACGATACCCGTGAGATATAGGAGAGTCTCTCCAATACCCGGGAAACTGTGGCTGACCTCATTATTGGCAAGAAACACTCCAACGCCCATCAGATCGGCGGAAATGAGTTCAAAGTTTCTCATACACTCCTTGGTCGCGTTTTTCCAAGACCGTGAAACCGGCCTTCTTCGCATCGGAAACCGACAGCGGCTTTGTCACCCTAGGTGTATTCACCCGTGAGATAACCTTTCTCACTGGGTGCTTGCAAAGGAGACACTTCTCCAAAGCCTCTCGATCTGCGGGTCTCCGCAGCTCGAATCCACGCCGACAAATTCTACACGATCGCTCCGGATCGTCAGGGGCTTCTGATTCGTATTCGTAGATTGGCATTTTTAGAACGCGGGAACGAGTCGTTACCGTCCCGCGTCGTGGCCTAGCTATAAAGCTAGGCCGGAACCGGTGTTACCAGCTCGATTTCGTCACTCCTGGGAGAAGTCCAGCAGAAGCATACTCGCGGAAAGTAATCCGGGAAAGACGGAAACGACGAAGGAAAGCACGGCGGCGACCAGTGATCTCACAGCGGTTTACCACGCGGGTAGGGCTCGCGTCACGAGGAAGCATCGAGAGACCGACATAATCTTTCTCAGCCTTCAGTTTGTGACGAATGTCTGCGTATTTTTCAACGGTTTTTGCTTTGCGCTTGTTGCGCGCGATCCAACTTTTCTTAGCCATAATTAGGGGCGCGGTAGATACCTCATCCACCCGCCTTTGCAAGCCCAAACTTGTTCTTTTCTCAAAAAAACTACCAACCGGGCGTTTTCGCAACATTTCCGGGACTAAATCTGATTTTACAGCCCCTTTACAGACAGCTCAGGCCGGCAACCTTATACAAGATGTGTTATGAAAACATCAGCCACACTCGCCGTTATGGCAATTACCTCGTTCGCGGTCTTCACCGCCCTCCCGTCTGCGGCCAAACCCGCAGTCGATCCTCGCCAGCCTGAAAAAATCTCAGGTCGATCCACCTGCAAATGATAATGCCCATGCTGGCCCGCGTGTCCAGATTGCCCTTCTGCTCGATACCTCAAACAGCATGGACGGCCTGATCGACCAGGCGAAGACCCAGCTCTGGAAAGTCGTCAATACCTTCATCGACGCACGGCGCGACGGGAAAGCGCCAGTCGTAGAAGTCGCCCTCTATGAATACGGTAACAACAGCAACGCGGTCGGCAACGACTGGGTGCGCCTCATCAGCCCGATGACCCGGGATCTCGATAGCCTCAGCCGCCAGCTCTTCGCACTGAAAACAAACGGCGGAGAGGAATACTGCGGCGCCGTCATCCAACGCGCTCTTGGTGACCTCTCGTGGGACGACCGCGAATCCACCTACAAGGTTGTCTTCATCGCTGGCAACGAGCCATTCACCCAAGGCCGGGTCGATGCCCGCTCCGCATGTAAGGAAGCTCTCACGAAAAACATCATCATCAACACGATCCACTGCGGTAGCCGCCAGAAGGGCATCGATGGCTCTTGGCACGACGGTGCTGCATTGGCAGGAGGTGATTTCCTGGTGATCGATCAGGACAAGGCCGTCGCCCATGTCGATGCGCCGCAAGACAAGAGAATTTCCGAACTCAGCCACAAACTCAACGACACCTACCTCGGTTACGGCCAGCAGCGCGTGGAAGCGGCCGCGAACCAGAAGCGTGCCGACAACGATGCGGCTAAAAACGCTGGGGCAGGAGCGGAAGTCCAGCGCGCAGTGACCAAGGCCAGCAGAAATTACTCAAACGCCGGCTGGGATCTCTGCGATGCCCTCCGGGAGAAGAAAATCGATCCCGCCACCCTCAAAACAGACGAACTCCCCGAGGAAATGAAAAAACTCGCACCCGGCAAGCGGAAGGAATTCATCGAGAAAACCGCAGCCAAGCGTTACCTTATCCAGAACGAAATCAAGAAACTCAACAAAGAACGCGAAGACCACGTTGCCTCTGAATTAAAAAAACTAGCTGCCGACGGGAACAAAACCCTCGACCAAGCGATGATAGAAGCCACCCGCAGACAAGCATCGACCCTCGGTTACAAGTTCGAGAAGTGATATCCCCCATTGCGAAACCGAGGAACGTGTCCTTGCAGCGCGTTCCCCGAACTGCTTTCTTCCACTAACACAATGATAGACTCACCGACCATCCTTGTCATCGAGGACGATTCCGCTGTCCGCACTGGAATCGTCGATACGCTGGAATACGGCGGTTAGCGTACTTTGGAAGCAGCCGACGGCCACGAGGGCATGAAAATGGCTCTCCAATCAAACTACCGCCTTCTGCTGCTCGATATCGTCATGCCCGGCCCCTCGGGCTTTGAAATTCTCGCAGCCCTAAAAAAGGCACGACCCGGACAAGCTGTAATCATGCTTTCCGCACGCGGCGAGGAACAGGATCGAGTGAAAGGTCTCGTCGGAGGTGCGGACGACTACGTGGTGAAGCCTTTCAGCATGAAGGAACTTCTCGCACGCGTGGATGCCGTCCTACGCCGTTCCCACGAACGGCCCTCCCCCGCCGCCAGCCACGAGATCAACGGCGCGACCATCGACCTCAACGAAAGCCGCATTCACTTTCCCGACGGCAGCACTACTGACCTTAGCGAAAAGGAATCCTGCCTGCTCCGATATCTCATCGATGCGGGCGGGCGGACGGTCACTCGCTCGGAAATCCTCCGCCAGGTGTGGAACCTCGATCCCGAACGTATCGAGACCCGCACCATCGATATGCACATGGCACATCTCCGCGCGAAGCTTGGCGAACTGATCGCCTCCTGCGTCGTTACCGAGCGCGGAAAAGGCTATCGTTTTGTTCACCCGGAAAATACGACATGAGAAACAGGAACTGCTGGATCTGGATTGTGTTTGCGAGCTGCGCCTGCTTGGTCGCAGCCGCAATGTTTTGGCTGACTCGCAGCGTGATCTCCACCGAGCATAACCGCGCCATTGCCGAAATCCGCGCAGAGCTCCAAGAACGGGTCAGGCTGTCACTTTGGCAGATGGATTCGCTCGGTACTTCCATCCTGATCGAGGAAAACGCAATCCCGACACAGCTCTTCCTTTCCGAACCCGAAACCACCCTTCCCACGACCGCCCGGTTCGAAACACAGGACGGCGCGGCAATACGTGGCACCGGCAGCGAATCCGCCCTGACACTATGTAGTACCGCCGTGCCGGGACTCGTTTCGAAAAAGGAAACCAGCCTGAATCAATCGGACTCCCCCGGAAAATCCCAGGCATATTACGCCTACGTAGCTCCTCCCCAGAGCAAGCTCAGAGGCGGAGAGAAAATGCAAGTTGCTGCAAACCTAGCAGAGAAAGCGAATCGTTCTCGCTGGCTTGGCGAAGCACTATCCAAACAGAACATCACCTACGGATCGGAAAAGAAAGATGCCGATCAAAAAAGAGCTCCAGCGCCCACACCCAGTGACCGCGAAATCCCCAACCCAATCAGCGATTTTAAGCCAGCCTGGTATGACGGATCGCTTTTCCTAATCCGCAGGGGAATGACCATCACAACCTTCGCCCAGGGATCGCTAGTAGACGAAGATAAACTTAAGGAACTGCTTCTCACGGAGTGCAGGCAGCGCCTTCCCCAAGCCTACCTCGAACGGGCGCAAAACGAACAGGACGACTCGTTCATTCTCGCCTCCTTTCCATTCAAGCTGACACCGGGCGGCATCGGGGCAACACCGGAATCGATCCCACGAACCATCTCGATTTCCCTTTTCGCCGGCTGGATCGCCGCCCTCGTCGCGCTGCTGACTGCCTTTTTCCTGATCTCAAACATCATGAAGCTCAGTGACCGCCGCGCTTCGTTCGTCTCCGCCGTGACCCACGAACTGCGGACCCCGCTCACAACCTTCCGCCTCTATTCCGACATGCTCAGCACAGGTGCTGTCCGCGAGGAAAAGCGCCCCGCCTACCTGAACGTGCTCTCCCGAGAAGCGGATCGACTCTCCCACCTTGTGGAAAACGTCCTCGCATTTTCGAAAATCGAGCGTGGCAGCGCACGCAGCACCGTTTCCGAAGTGGAACTGAACCAAACCCTCGAATCCATGCGCGAGCGTTTCGAATCACGCTTGGATACGGCGTGTCTCCGCCTCGACTTCCAGCCAACGGATCCTCTCCGCATCACGCTCGACACCTCCGCCCTCGAGCACATCCTTTTCAACCTCATCGACAATGCCGCTAAATACGCGGCAGCTTCCGATCCACCTGTCGTTTCCCTCAAAATATCCGTCAAAAGCGGGGATACCGAGATCTGCGTCTGCGACC
>TARA_B110000037_G_scaffold221462_1_pt1 | contig 35894 bp, 27 predicted proteins | sample TARA_B110000037 | Tara Oceans TARA_B110000037 (sample SAMEA4397196) | marine metagenome | biome: Polar Biome; feature: [MIX] marine epipelagic wind mixed layer (ENVO:01000061); material: water (ENVO:00002006), including particulate matter (ENVO:01000060) such as... | depth 10-100 m | reverse complement strand
AATTTTGAAGTTGCCGGATCAATATGGTATCAAGGAGAATCTAATAGAATGAATGCGGAGTATTATCATCAAGCATTTTCGATGATGATCAATTCTTGGCGTAAGGAATGGCAAAAGGATTTCCCGTTTTATTTTGTAGAAATAGCACCGTATGATTATGGAACGGAGACTAATCTGGAAGCAGCATTGGTTCGTGAGGCTCAATTAAAAACATCGCAAACAGTTTCGAATACTGGAATGGTTGTAACCAATGATATTGGTAACCTAAAAAACATCCACCCAATTAATAAACAAGAAGTAGGAAGACGATTGGCTTTGTGGGCATTGGCAAAAACCTATGGAGTAAAAGATATAGCTTATAGTGGCCCCGCTTTCAAATCATTAAAAATTAAAAAAAATAAAGCGATTGTTTCTTTTGATTTTACAGGGAAAGGTTTAGAGGTAAAAGGTAAGGAAGTAAAGGAATTCTATATTGCTGGGGTAGATAAAATTTTTTATGCTGCCAAAGTGAAAATTGATGGAAGTAAGGTGGAATTAAAATCAAAAAAAGTAAAGAAGCCAGTGGCAGTTCGTTTTGGCTTTACTGATACAGCATTGCCAAATTTATATAACAGCGGTGGATTACCCGCAGCGGCCTTTAGAACCGATGATTGGGCTGTTAAAACAAAATAAAAGAAATTATTAATTAAGGAATAATATATGAGAGCTCGAAATATGAATAAAATGGGAGTTGGAATACTCACTATTATGCTCGTGATTAGTTGTAATACCAATCAAAAAGCAAACAAGGAAAACACTGCTAAAAAACAGCCAAACATAATTTATGTGTTAGCCGATGATTTGGGTTATGGAGATATTACTGCTTTTAATAAAGACAGTAAGATTTCGACTCCAAATATTGATAAAATGGCAGCTGAGGGAATGAAATTTACCGATGCGCATACATCATCTGCAGTATGTACACCTACCAGATATGGCATTTTAACGGGGCGCTATAATTGGAGATCAAGATTAAAGGCGAGTGTTCTTGGTGGAAAATCTAAAGCGTTGATTCCAAATTCTAGAACTACGGTAGCGTCTTTATTGAAAAAGCAGGGATATGTAACGGCATATATTGGGAAATGGCATTTGGGCTGGGATTGGGCATTAAAAAGTCATCAAGACACCTTGTCAGAAGGTTGGAATCCAAAAGATAATATTAAAGAAATTGATTTTTCCAAACCGATAAAGAACGGGCCGAAAGAACTTGGTTTTGAATATTCATATGGCCATAGTGGATCGCTAGATATGGCACCTTATGTATATGTTGAGAATGGTATGCCGACGATGATTCCAACCGAAACAACGGTGAATGGCGGACAAGGATTTTGGAGAGAGGGATTGACTTCTGATGATTTTGTGCATGAAGATGTGACTCCTAATTTCTTTAGAAAAGCAATTTCTTATGTGGAAGAAAAAGCAAAAGAAGATAAACCTTTCTTCTTATATTTACCCTTGCCATCACCTCATACTCCAATTTTACCGACGGAAGAGTTTCAAGGCAAAAGTGGATTGGATAATCCGTATGGAGATTTCGTGATGTTGGTAGATGTCTATATGGGACAATTATTAGAGCAATTGAAGAAATCTGGAATCGAAGAAAATACATTGGTGATTTTCACGAGTGATAATGGCTGTTCTCCACAAGCAAATTTTGAGAAATTGATAGAAAAAGGACACAATCCGAGCGCGCACTATAGAGGGCATAAAGCCGATATTTTTGAAGCTGGACATAGAGTTCCTTTTATTGTAAAATGGCCAAATAGCGTGAAGGCAGGAACTGTAAATAATCAAACTATTTGCACCACTGATTTTGCAGCTACGGTTGCTTCAATATCCAATTATAAGTTGAGTGATGATGAGGCAGAAGATAGTTTTGATCTGACGCCTTTATTAACGCAAGATTTTAAAGGAGATGCTTTTAGAGAGGGAACAATTCATCATTCTATTAATGGAAGTTTTGCGATTAGAAAGGGTGACTATAAATTAATTATGTGTCCGGGTTCAGGTGGTTGGAGTTTCCCTAGACCGAATAATAAAAAAGTGACTGATACACTTCCAAAAATTCAATTATATGATTTAAATAAAGATCCGGGAGAGCAAAATAATCTTCAAGATCAATTGCCTGAGAAAGTTGTTGAATTACAAGAATTGTTGACGACTCAAATTTTGAATGGAAGAAGTACGCCCGGTGCTAATCAGCAAAATGAAGGGGGTCCTCATTGGAAACAACTGTGGTGGATACATAATTAAATATCAAATATGAAAAGAAGTATATTCTGTGTTTTGTTGGTGTTTATGGGTTCGTTCAATGTGCTGAATGCTCAAAACAAAGTTCTTAAAATAGCCTGTGTAGGGAATAGTATTACGTACGGTGCAGGAATGGCTAATAGAGAAAAGAATGCGTATCCCGCACAATTACAAAATTTACTTGGGGATAATTATGATGTTCAAAATTTTGGAGTGAATGGTCGTACGCTACTAAAGAAAGGAGACTATCCTTATTGGGAAACTGAGGCTTATGAAAACGCACTCGCATTTACTCCAGACATCGTATATGTTAAATTGGGCACCAATGATAGTAAGTTGCAGAACCGGGTACATCTAGAGGAGTTTGAATCGGATTATAATGATTTGATTTCTAATTTTAAAGAAAAAAATAAGGATGTAAGAATTGTCCTTTTGTTACCCGTACCCTCTTTTTTAAAGGATACTACGTCTATTTGGAATCCTGTAATAAAGGATAAAATCATACCAAAAACTCAAAAAATTGGGTATTCTAATAATGTGGAAGTAATTGATTTGTATCACCTTTTTATGGGGAAATCAGGATTGTTTCCAGATAAGATTCATCCCTCCTCTCTTGGTGCTACGGTTATCGCTAAAAGATTATATGAAAATGTAATTCTTAAAGAAGGTGAAAAGTTAAAGATTCTAAATAGTAAAAAGATAGCGATCAATAATGTGTCTAATTTTTATGGGTTTGATCTAACGGACTTTAAAATAGATCAAATTCCATGTAAAATTGTTCGGCCTAAAAAAGTAGCGAAAGGAAGTCCATGGGTTTTAAGAGCTCGTTTTTGGGGACATGAGCCGCAAACAGATATTGCATTGTTAGAAAGAGGTTTTCATATTGCTTATTGCGATGTTGGTAATTTGTTTGGAGGTGCAGAGGCTGTAAACCGTTGGAATCAATTTTATGCAGATATGACTACTTTAGGCTTATCTGAAAAAGTGGTATTGGAAGGCATGAGTAGAGGAGGTTTAATCATTTATAATTGGGCTGTTGAAAATCCGGAAAAGGTAGCCTGTATATATGCGGACGCTCCTGTTTTAGATGGAACAAGTTGGCCAGGAGGGTTTGGAAATGGTAAAGGAAGTCCTTCTGATTGGGAGAAATTTAAAAAGGTGTATAAAATTAGTTCTGATAAAGAAATAGGAAGTTTCAAAGGTAATCCGATTCATAAAGTTAAGGAAATTGTTACCGCTGGATTCCCAATGATGCATGTTTGTGGAGAAGCAGATAAAGTAGTTCCAGTAGATGAAAATACTCGAAGATTTGAAAATGAGATTAAAGCCCTTGGTGGTGAAATATCAGTAGTTTATAAAAAGGATGTAGGTCATCATCCTCACAGTTTAAAGAATCCAACATCCATTATTGATTTTGTACTAAGAGCCACTGGATATAAAACAAACTTTGCAGTACTTCCATCACCTGGTTCAGAGTATCGCTCTGGCGCTGGTTGGAACAGAGGAAAGGGTTGGTGGTATCAAATGGAGGATATTGATTCTTTGAGTCGTAATTCTGGTAAATTAGATTTGTTACTTGTTGGAAATTCTATCACCCAAGGTTTTGGTGGAAGTCGGACGTTGACAACGTTTAGCCCGGGACAAAAAGCAGCAGATATTTATTTTAAAGAATTCAATTGGGTGAACGCCGGTATTTCAGGCGATAGAACACAGCATGTCGCATGGAGAGTACAAAATGGAAATTATGAAGTAGGAAAACCAATATTTATAACCTTGGCGATTGGAGTAAACAATTTTAGTGCTAATACTGCTGAAGAAATTGCGGAAGGAATCAAAGTTAGTTTGAATGAGATTAGAACAAAAATACCACAAGCAAAAATTTTATTTTACGGGCCATTACCAGCTGGAATAGCAAAGAATTCAAGTAAAAGAAAAAAGTATGATAAAATACATGCATTGATTGCTGATGTAGGAAAATTAAAATCTGTTTATTATTACAATGTATTATCAGATTTTGAAGATGAAAAGGGGGATTTAAAAGATAACTATTATGGAGGAGACGGGATTCATTTAAAACCAGAAGGGTATACTATTTGGGCGAATCATATAACGACTCAAATGGAAGAATTACGTTAGTTAAAAAGGGAGTGGTATTTGATTTGCGATGCAGTTGCAGTGTTGTTAAAACAATATAATTTAATAAATTTGCCTCGCCTTTAAAGCGTTGTGAAATAAAAATTAAATTTTAGAATTAATGAAACGAGCATGTTAAATTTTTTATCCCCAAGGGAAATCGAAGATTCAACGTCTCCTTTAAAAACAATGAGTAAGGTGAGTTAATGACTAATGGCGAACAGCATGTGACACATGAAAAACAATAAATAAAGATACATGAAACATTCATAACTAAAAGTCGATACCCAAGGGTATGACTATTATGGATGACCCATGTGACCAAATTAATAAATAATAAAGGCACATGAAAAAACAAATCAAAAAGGGTCGTTATACACTTTTAATATTGCTATCAATGATTGCGGTATCGTGTTCTACTTCGTATCCACCGGCACCAGTGAATCCTATTCCATCTGCAGATCAAGTGGCTTGGCAAGAGTTAGAATTTTATGGTTTTCTACATTTCAATATGAACACTTTTACCAATATTGAATGGGGTTATGGTGATAAAGCACCGGATATTTTTAACCCTTCAGAATTGGATGCACGTCAGTGGGCCAGAGTGGCTAAAGAAGCTGGAATGAAAGGTTTAATTATTACAGCAAAGCACCATGATGGATTTTGTTTATGGCCATCAGCATATACCGAACATTCTGTAAAGAATTCAGTTTGGAAAGACGGAAAGGGCGATGTAATAAAGGAATTGGCTGAGGCTTGTAAAGAGTATGGATTAAAAATGGGCGTGTATTTGTCTCCTTGGGATCGTAATCATGCCGATTATGGGAAACCAGAATATGTTACGTATTTTAGAAATCAGCTAAGAGAATTATTAACCAATTACGGTGATATTTTTGAAGTATGGTTTGATGGAGCAAATGGTGGAGACGGATACTACGGTGGTGCCAATGAAGTGAGAAAAGTAGATAAATTGAATTACTATGGATGGGAAGAAACCTATAAAATGGTAAAAGAATTACAACCGAATGCGGTAATTTTTAGTGATGCTGGCCCAGGAACTCGTTGGGTTGGGAATGAACATGGGTTTGCTTATGAAACAACATGGTCTCCATTATTAAAAGATTCTGTTTATGGCGGAATGCTAGAGTATTCTAAGAGATATTCAATGGGGCAAGAGAATGGAACGCATTGGGTACCTGCTGAGGCAGATGTATCTATTCGTCCAGGATGGTACTACCATACATCAGAAGATGATAAAGTACGATCATTAAAAAGTTTGTTAGATATATATTATTATTCGATTGGTAGAAATAGTAATTTATTGCTAAATTTCCCAGTGGATACTCGTGGGCTAATTCACGAAAACGATGTAAAACAGCTACAAAAATTAACCGGACAATTAAAAGAAGATTTCGCGAATCCTTTGGCTAAAAATAAATCCACTCAGGCAAGTAATGTAAGAGGTAGCTCTTCAACTTATGGCCCTTCCCTAGCTGTTGATGGAAATAAAGAAACGTATTGGGCCACAGATGATGGCTTAGTGAACGCATCATTAACGATTGATTTAGGGGAGCCTACAATTTTTAATAGATTTTTAGTTCAAGAATATATCACGTTAGGACAAAGAGTAAAAAAGTTTAAAGTTGAAGCTGAAGTGGATGGAAACTGGAAAGAAATTGCAAATCAGACGACCATTGGGTACAAACGAATTTTAAGATTAGCCCCTGTTAAAGCAACGAAAGTTAGATTGACTATTGAAGAGGCCAAGGATAGTCCTTTGATTTCTACTATTGAATTGTATAATGCTCCTGTTGTGGTAGATGAGCCATTCATTTCTAGATCGAAAGATGGTAAAGTGAATTTAGAAACGCCAGAAGAAGGTGTTGCTGTTTACTATACACTAGATGGGTCTGAGCCAACGACGCGTTCTAAGAGTTTTAAGACTGCTTTTACAGTTGACACCCCAACAATAGTGAAGACTTTTTCTTTTGATCCGCAAACAAAAAGGAAAAGTGATGTGATTTCAAAAACCTTTGATGTAAGTAAGGCATATTGGAAAGTAACCGATACAAAAGGAAAAACGTATACAAATCAAGCGATTGACGATAATAATAAAACAGATTGGACTACGGACAAAAAGATGTTGGACAATTATCAAATTGATTTGGGAGAAACCGAATTGATTATAGGGTTTACGTATACACCTACTCAAAGAAAGTATGCAGTTGGAATTATTTCTAACTATTCATTTTATGGAAGTATTGATGGAAAGAGATGGGTGCAATTGGCTCAAGGAGAATTTTCAAATATTGAAGCAAATCCAATAGCGCAAAAAGTGCAATTCAAAAAGCCTTTTAAGGCAAAGTATATTAAATTAAAGTCTAATAAGGTAACTGATACTAAAGAAAAGATTATTATTGCAGAAATAGGCATACTAACAAAGTAAAATTAAATTAAATAAAGATGAGAGTAACGATTTTAGCAATAGTTTGTTTATTAACTATTTCATGTTCAAATAAGTATAAGGACTTTGTGAATAGTGAGGAAGAGTATCAAATTATTCCAAAGCCAGTATTATTAGAAACTTTAAACGGACAGTTTTTATTAGATGCAAGTACTAAAATTAGTGGGACTGTTGAATTGGTAAACGAAGGTGAATATTTAGCAGGTTTAGTTGGATTAAAATATGACATTTCTGATAGTGAAGGAGGAGACATTATTTTAAAACTTGACGAATCTATTGAAGAAGAAGAAGGGTACACTCTTGCTGTTTCTTATGATAAAATTGTAGTGGCAGGGAAGACTTCAACAGGAGTGTTTTATGGAATTCAGACATTGAGACAATTGATGCCGATTGCGATTGAGTCCTCAGAAAATTTGGCGGAAATTACAATTCCTGCGGTGACTATTAAAGATAGCCCAAGATTTGGATACAGAGGGATGCACTTAGATGTAGCACGTCATTTCTATCCAGTTGACTTCGTGAAAAAATACATCGATTTAATTGCAATGCATAAAATGAATACGTTGCATTGGCATTTAACAGAAGATCAGGGTTGGAGAATTGAGATTAAAAAATATCCTAAATTGACCGAAGTTGGTGCATTTAGAAATGGTACAATTATAGGGCATCATCCTGGTGAGGGAAATACTGAAGAACAATATGGTGGTTTTTATACACAAGAAGAAGTTAAGGATATTGTAAAATATGCCTCTGACAGACATGTTACGGTTATTCCTGAAATTGAATTACCAGGTCACAGTTCAGCTGCGATTGCTAGTTATCCAAATTTAAGTTGTTTCCCAGAAGAACCGACTGAGATTTTTGCAGATCAAGGATCTAAAAAAGGAAAAGAAATTCAAGCTGCTGGAACTCCAAAATTAGTTTATGAGTCTTGGGGAGTTGTTGATGATGTGTATTGTGCTGGTAAAGAAGAAACTTTTAAATTTTTAGAAGATGTTTTAGCAGAAGTTATTCCATTATTCCCAGCTAAATATGTTCATATTGGTGGTGATGAGTGTCCAAAAGGAAACTGGAAACGTTGTGCTAATTGCCAAAAGAGAATGAAAGAAGAAGGCTTATATGATGCGCACGAATTACAAAGTTATTTCATTCAAAGAATGGAAAAATTCATCAATAGTAAAGGTAAAAGCATCATTGGATGGGATGAAATTTTAGAAGGTGGATTAGCACCGAATGCAACAGTAATGTCTTGGAGAGGAACTGAAGGAGGAATCACTGCCGCTCAGCAAAAACATGATGTTATTATGACACCAAATCATTCTTGTTATTTCGATCATTATCAAACTGAAGATGCTAAAAACGAACCTTTGGCAATTGGAGGTAAAACTACTGTAGAAGCTGTTTATGCGTATAATCCAATGCCAAAAGAATTAGGTCCAGAATTTCAAAAGTACATTTTAGGAGCCCAAGCAAATGTTTGGTCCGAGTATATGCCTACTACAGATTATGTTGAGTATATGATTTTACCGAGAATGAGCGCCTTGTCTGAAGTTGTTTGGACATCTCAAGAGTCTAGAGAGTGGGGCGATTTTAAAGATCGTTTGCAAACGCTTGCTGAAAGATTTGAGGTATTAGGTTTAAATTATGCAAAACATAGCATAGACGAATAGCATAAAAAAACTAAATAATTTAGTAAAGAATAACCTATGACTTTTATGTTATTATTTTTTGTTTTACGTAAATAAATAGAATAAGAGGGTTGGTCTTTTCATTCCATATTATATAAATCAATTGTATCCTCAAGTGGGAAAAGCAACACTTGAGTTGTTAGAAAAATTGAAGGTAAATATTGTTTATCCCACAGGACAAATATGTTGTGGGCAACCGATGGCTAATTTTGTATGAGAGTTGAAAAACTAATTACGAAGCAAGAACATTTAGGTGTGTTTTTACGATTGTTAGCAAGAAGTGCAACAGGATAGCCAATAACAACGAATTCATCACATTATAAGCGTCCAAGAAAAGGAGTGAAGATGCATGTGGTTATTTTAGATAATGGGAGATCAGAGCACTTGAGTCGTTCAGACTTTAGAGCTTCATTTCACTGTATCCGATGTGGTACTTTTATGAATACTTGTCCGATTTATAGGCGAAGTGGAGGTCATAGTTATGATGCTACAGTTCCTGGACCAATTGGTTCTATTTTGTCATCTGGTAAAGATTTAATGAAATATAGTACGCTGGTCTTTAAGAAACATTCCGACAGCTATTATTAATTCCAAACCAAATGTTTGGGGTAAAGAGAGAGACTTGTAAGGGGACTTTTAGAAAGTTTTAAATGGTACCTAAAAAGAAATAGAGATGAGTAGTAGAGAGCAAATATTAGCAAGTATTAAAGCGAACAAACCGTCTTTGATTGAATTGTCTAAAATAGATAAAGAACTATTTGTTTCTGATATTGATTTACAGGCTCAGTTTAAGAAAATGGTTGAGGGTTTAGGGGGTAATCTTGGAGCATTAGATTCTAGAGATGAGTTTATTTTGAACTTAATCAAGTTATTTCCAACAGCAAATAAGAATTATTCATATGTAATTGAAGCAAGTGGGTTTCATTCAATTGATATTTCTGAGATACAGAGACCTCATGAATTAGAAGAGCGCTTGATGCCTTAATATTGGAAGGAGCAATTGGAGTTGCTGAGAATGGTGCTATTTGGATCTCTGAAGACAATATTTCAGTAAGAGTTTCACCTTTTATTACAAAGCATTTAGTGCTTGTTTTAAATAAAACAGATATTGTTCCAACGCTACATCATGCTTATGAACAAATACAATCTTCAGATTTCGATTTTGGAATTGTTATTTTAGGCCCTTCAAAAATTGTAGATATTGAACAGTCATTGATTATTGGTGCTCAAGGAGCATTGCGTTTAACTGTGCTACTTGTCAAATAATAGGAGACTAAAAAAGAGTGCTTAAAGTTGAAATGGAAAATTCCAAATTCAACTTTAAGCACTCTTTTTTTATAAGGTCGTCATGTTACTCTACAAATTGATCAACATCTCCCCAAGGCCCTCCATTTATAATATCTAGGCCTTCATTTGTTAAGTACTGAGTCGCTTGACCACTTCTAGCACCACTCCTGCATACTGCAATAAAAGATTTTCCCAATGCTTTTATTTCTTCTACTTGTTCTGGAATAGTATCCAAAACAATATTTTTTGAGCCTAGAACATGCCCGTCTTCATATTCTTCAACAGTTCTAACATCAATTACAATTGCTCCATTTTCTAGATATTCTTGTATTTCGTCCATATTTTTCTTGCGTTTAAATAAGTTAAAAATTCCCATGTAATTATCTTTCCGCAAAGTAAAAAAGAAAAATTAATATTATTGGTAACTTTTGATACAATCTTAGTCAAGCATCATGTTACTAGTTTACAGTTTAAATAATTGCGATCTCCTGGTAGTTTGGTAAAAATGGAGTTTGAATGAACCAAACATCTCAGATATTTGAAGTTATCACATTTTAGTGGGTATGAATAAAAAGTTGGGACTGGTTTTGTATCTTTGCAGCCCACAAAGTAATAACGAAAATTTCAAACATGAATAAAAAAGTAATCTTGATGATTCTTGACGGATGGGGGACTTCTCCTGATCCTAAAGTATCTGCCATCGATAATGCAAAGACCCCTTTTATTGATTCTTTATACAGCAAGTATCCGAACGCTGCTTTAAGAACGGATGGGTTGCATGTTGGATTACCTGAAGGGCAAATGGGTAATAGTGAAGTTGGACATATGAATTTAGGGGCAGGTCGAATCGTATATCAAGATTTAGCTAAAATTAATTTGGCTGTTAAAGAACAAACTTTGGCCAAAGAACAGGTCTTGCATGATGCCTTTAAGTACGCAAATGAAAATAACAAAAATGTTCACTTTTTAGGATTAGTAAGTGATGGTGGCGTACATGCACACACGTCTCATTTAAGAGGATTAATTGATGCTGCAAATGTAGCAGGAGTTGAGAGGTCATTTATTCATGCATTTACAGATGGACGTGATGTAGATCCTAAATCTGGAAAAGGGTATATAGAGAATTTACAAAACCATATAAAAGACAGCAATACGAAAATAGCAACTATAACAGGGCGTTACTATGCGATGGATAGAGATAACAGATGGGAGCGCGTAAAATTGGCCTATGATGCTATTGTAAATGGTCTGGGAGTGAAGTCTTCAGATTTAACAGCAAGTATACAGAGTAATTATGATGTAGGAATCACGGATGAATTTATTAAACCCATTTTGGCTATCGACTCGAATGGTGAATTACTAGCGGAGTTGAAAGATGACGATGTTGTAATTTTCTTCAATTTTAGAACCGATAGAGGTCGTGAACTAACGAATATGTTAAGTCAAAATGATTTTCATGAGCACAATACGCATAAGTTGAAATTACACTATGTGACTATGACAAATTATGACGATTCTTTTACAGGAATGAACGTGATTTTTAACAAAGATAATATCACGGAAACCTTAGGTGAAATTTTATCCAGAAACAATAAAAAACAAATCAGAATTGCAGAAACTGAAAAGTATCCGCATGTTACATTTTTCTTTTCTGGTGGGCAAGAAGAACCATTTGAGGGAGAATCTCGTATTCTGAGAAATTCACCAAAAGTAGCGACATATGATTTGAAACCAGAAATGAGTGCTTATGAATTAAGAGACGCTTTGAATCTTGAATTGAAAAAAGGTGAAGCTGATTTTGTGTGTTTAAATTTCGCCAATGGAGATATGGTTGGGCATACAGGTGATATGCAAGCCGCTATTAAAGCTTGCGAGGTCGTTGACGAATGTGTAGAAAGTGTTATTAGTACCGCTTTAGACGATGGATATGCTACACTTTTAATTGCAGATCATGGAAACTGCGAGACAATGATGAATCCCGATGGATCACCTCATACGGCACACACAACCAACCCTGTACCTATTATTCTTATTGATAACGATTTAAAAGAAATAAAAGATGGTGTTCTTGGGGATATCGCTCCTACTATATTGAAAATGATGGGTTTAGAACAGCCAGCATCAATGACAAGATTTACGTTAGTTTAATATTGCTATGATACAAATAAAAACAAGAGAAGAAATAGAATTGATGCGTGAGAGTGCGTTGATAGTTTCTAGAACGTTAGGAATGCTTGCAAAAGAGGTAAAACCTGGAGTAACAACATTGCAGTTAGATACGTTGGCAGAAGAATTTATTAGAGAAGAAGGCGCTATTCCAGGTTTTCTTGGTTTATATGACTTTCCAAATACGTTATGTATGAGTCCAAATGATCAAGTGGTTCATGGGTTTCCTAACAAGGACGTTTTGGTAGAAGGTGACATTATTTCTATTGATTGTGGTGCATTGAAAAATGGTTTTTATGGTGACCATGCCTATACTTTTGAAGTTGGAGAAGTCGCTCCAGAAACAAAAAAATTATTAGATATTACTAAGGAAAGTTTGTACATTGGGATTCGAGAACTGAAAGTAGGAAATCGGGTTGGAGATGTAGGTTTTGCAATTCAGAATTTTTGTGAGTCACATGGGTATGGCATTGTGAGAGAATTAGTTGGTCATGGATTGGGACGTGTAATGCATGAAGATCCAGAGATGCCAAACTATGGGAAAAGAGGTAGAGGTAAAAAGTTTATAGAAGGAATGGTGGTTGCCATTGAGCCAATGATTAATGCTGGGACGCATAAGATAAAACAGCATAATGATGGCTGGACGATTACCACACTAGATAAAAAAATGAGTGCGCATTTTGAGCATGATATTGCGATACTAAATGGGAAGCCAGAAATTTTATCTACGTTTAAGTATATATACGATGCTTTAGGTATTGTAAGTAATGAAGAAGACGAGTTTAGACAATAAATTATAAAATGGAAATAAAACACCTTATTGCGCTTTTCATTTTTGCTTTATTAATTTCTTTATTCAAAATTTTGTATTGGAATTTTGGAAGTGAAATGTTGTTAATTGGAGTTGTTATTAAAATGATTATAGGGATAGTATGTGTGTTTAAAATACTTACCACTAAGAAATTCAAGGAATTTTTAAACGGGTAGTTCAAATGATATTTTTTAAAGTAATTCTTAATACAATTCCACGTCCTATTCTAATAAAGATAAGTTATTGGATACGTCCTTTTATAGCGTTTTTTTTAAAAGGATCAAGGTATACCGATCCTATCGATGGCAATAGTTTTCGAAAGTTCTTGCCTTATGGTTATGAAATTCAGCGAGAAAATGTATTGTCTCCTAGTACTTTGTCTTTGGAAAGGCATCGTCTTTTATGGTTGTATTTAAAAAATGAAACTGATTTTTTTACGGCTAAGAAAAAGTTATTGCATTTTGCTCCAGAGCAGGCATTTTATAAACGATTTCGAAAAATGCCAAATTTGGAATATACAACTACAGATTTAAATTCCCCGTTGGCAGACGTGAAAGCGGATATATGTGATTTACCCTTTGAAGATAATTCTTTTGATTTTATTTTCTGCAATCATGTATTAGAGCATATACATAATGACACAAAGGCAATGCAAGAATTGTATCGTGTCTTAAAAAAGGGTGGAATGGGTGTTTTTCAGATCCCACAAGATTTAACTCGACCGGTTACTTTTGAAGATGATTCTATTACGAATAAAAAAGAGCGCACAAAGATTTTTGGACAATACGATCATGTACGCATTTACGGTAAAGATTATTTTAACAAATTAAGAAACATTGGTTTTACCGTAATTGAAAATGAATACTGTACGGTTTTGTCAAACTCTGAAGTTGATACTTTCAGGTTAACTCAAGATGAAATTATACCAGTTTGTTATAAATAAAAAACAGTCCTAGGGCATTAAAAGTTTACTCTGTAAATTGAGCAAAATCTTCGAAAATTTACAGTAGGTTTATATTTTGTTTACTTCGACTACGGTTAATTTATAGAAGTTATTTGTAAATTGTCAGTGCTGTATGATTTGATTTCCCCTTCGTTATTAGTATAAATTAAATGAGCTTGGAGTTCTTTGTGGTCATTCAAAAATAATTTCGACTGTTCTAGTCCCATAGCCATAAAAGCGGTTGCATAACCGTCTACATTAGCACAATCTGAATTAGAAATTACGGTGGCACTTAATAGATCACTTTCGGTGGCTTGACCTGTTTTAGCATTTATAGTGTGTACAAACTTTTTGCCGGTACTATCTATTTTAAATTTTCTATAATTACCAGAAGTAGCCATGGATTTATTATTCAATTCGACGGAGGAACTCCAAGAGCGAGATTCATCTGTATTCGGATTTTCTATACCAACTCTCCAAATTTTTTGTTTCGAATTTACCCCTCGTACGCGCACTTCACCACCAATCTCAATCAAATAATTTTCACACCCTTCTTCTTCGAGAAAACGACCAATAAGATCAATACCATAGCCTTTTGCGATGGCATTAAAGTCAAAATAGATATTGGGATTTTCTTTGACAACTATATTGTTCTCAATACGAACTTTGTCAAAACCAACGAATTCCATTAATGAATCTAATTTTACTTGATCTAGATTTTTAATCGATTTTCCTGGTCCAAATCCCCAGGCGTTTACCAAAACTCCAACAGTAGGGTCAAAGACTCCTTTAGTCTCTTTATAAATAGTAAGAGACTTTTCAAAAACCTCCTTAAAATATTTGTCTACTGCAATAGTAGACTCTCCTTTATTAATTTTGGAAATATCAGAATTGGGTAAATAAGTAGACAAAGATTTATTCAATAAATAGGTTAAATGATCTATTTGTTTGGCAAAATTTTTATCTTTTTTACTTTCATAAATTATGGTATACTTAGTTCCAAAAGCATTACCATTAAGGGTTTGATAAACTTCCTCTTTTTTAAAGCAAGAAATTACTATGAAAATGATAACAAAGGAAACTACTTTTTGCATATTTGTCTAATTTTTTAACAAAAAACAAAATTACTATTAAATCTTTGTTAAAAAGACTAGAAAGTATTATTTTATCATTAAATACATTACTTTTTTAATACTTTTGATAAAATCTAAAAATCATATTTAAATGAGAAAATTAATTTTATTAACAGTTACCACTGTTATTATTACTTCGTGTGTTTCTAAAAAGAAATTCACTGATCTTGAAAACAATCACAACCAGGCAAAACAAGAGTTAGTAGACGCCAAGGCAGATCTACAACAATGTTTAATTGATAAGGACGTAAATGCAAATAAAGTAGTTTCTTTAGAGAATCAAGTTGCTTCATTAAATGAAGATAAAAAGAATGCAGTAAGACAAGTTGAAAACTTGACTGTATTAACACAAGCATCTTCAGATAATATTAAAAATGTAATTTCACAGTTGAGTGAAAAAGACAAATACATTAATGGAGTTCGTAAAGCGATGACATTGAAAGATTCTATAAACTTGGCAATTAAATACCAGTTGACAAAAGAATTGACTAATGGAATCCAAGATGAAGACATTCAAATTGATGTCGAGAAAACTGTAGTTTATATTTCTATCGCAGACAGATTATTGTTTAAGAGTGGAAGTACTACGGTTTCTGAAAGAGCAAAGGAAATTTTAGGAAAAGTTGCTACGGTAATTTCTACGCGTCCAGGAATGGATGTGCAAGTTGAAGGATATACGGATGATGTGCCAATTAGCAGAAAAGATATTAAAGACAATTGGGATTTAAGTGTAAAACGTGCGACTTCGGTAGTAAGAGTATTACAAGACGATCATGGTGTTGATCCTAAGCGTTTAGTTGCCGCTGGAAGAAGTGAATACGTGCCTTTAGAAACGAATGATACTGCAGCTGGAAGATCAGCAAATAGAAGAACAAGAATTGTTATCTTACCTAAATTAGAAGAATTCTTTAACATTTTAGAGCAAAAACCTGAATAAGGTTCAAATTTTATAAATTATAGAAACCCGCTTTTTAGCGGGTTTTTTTGTACTTATTTTATTGATCAATAATCTCAGCCTTAGTGAATAAAACTCTTCGTTTATTTTTTGTTGCCGGAAAGTGGTTTTAAAAAAGTTCAACAAAGAATTTGTAAAGGAGATCTATGATCCTCTGAGTCAATGGCATAAATTTGAGCATATAAAGTGTACATTGAGCAATAGCAAAACTTTTCTCAATCTGAATAGTAGTTTTATAAGGCACTCCAAAATTTTTACAACAAGAAAGTTAATGCGCAAAATCAAAAAAACGTATCCTTGAGAATTACTTTTCAATAACAATCCATTTATTGAGTGAATTCAATTTAGTTTTGAGGACAATTTTGTAAAATTCAGAAGGTAATTTGTCGACTTTAAAACTAGCTATTTCATCACTAGAATTTGCAGATCCAACTTTTTTATAGGTGTCTTTTCCGCCAGTTTTAAAATTATTGGTTGTAGAAACGTAAACTTTAACTTTTCTATTTTTTCCATAGGATTTCCAAGTTAATTTAATTTGTTTATTTACCTTCTGAAGATGTAAATTACTTATAGAAATAGGATTAATAAAAGAAGTTCCATCAATTTCATTAGTTTGAACTTTCGACATCTCAATTTTTAAATGATTTAAAATAGAAGGCATAATATCAACAACTCCAGGGGTATTGTTGAAATATGAATTGGTTGGCTGGTTGGTTACTATCCATGTGGCACGTTCTCTATCAGATTGTCCGCCATGACCTTTTCCGTCCTCTTTTTTTCTGCCGTGATCCGTCGTAACAACAATCATCCAATCTTCATTAAATTTTTCTTGACGTAACTTTAAGGCATTCCAAATTCTCCCAACTTGTTTGTCGGCTGATTTTATAGCTTCATGAAATTGAGGACTATCTCCAAACATATGGCCCATATCGTCGGTAAATTCTAAATATACCCATGATAAATCCGGTCCATTTTTTGTAATATGTCTTTCGGCTTCTTTTGATACGTGCTCATCTATTTTAGAAATGTATGCATTTCCTTTATCATGAGGAAAACGGATTGTATCATGCTCAAAACCGTCGAAAGCATAATCTAATTTAATATTTCCAGCATCTTTAATCCCTTCTCCGATTAATTTAGTACGATTGTCTAACCACGTTGAATAAATCGCGGTTTGTAAAGTTGAATCGTAATTTTCAATAACTCTAAAAAGATTCCAATAATTATAATTTGGATTTTTAATTGAGTTTCCCCAGACATTATGCTTGTGAACCCATGTACCTGTTAACAAACTATTATATCCAACGGCCGATATTGTGGGTGTTTCTGTATGAGTTCCCTTTTCACCACCCACATACGCACGGGTATATCCTCCTGCTTTGCTTATGTCATCAAGATTTGGTGTATAAACTTTTTCTAAGGCATCTGAAGAGATACCGTCTAAAATAATGAAGATTGCTTTTTTACTCGGTGCAATTTTTTGAGCCGTTAAAGTTTGGGAAATTAGGCAAAGTATGCTATAAATGATAAGTACTGTTTTTTTCATGTTACGTATGTATTTGAAATGTGGTTACTACAATTCCCTGGTCGGAAGGAAAGATAAAAGATTTATGATTTAAAATGAATTTCTCATTAAAAAATGCTTTGTATGTTTTAAAGTCTATAACGTGTAATAAAGGGCTCTTATAATCTATTCTGTGCTCATCGATTTTATCCCTCTAATCCCATGTAATTCCTGGATGTGAATTCGGATTTGGATGTGCTGTTCTATAAGAATCTATGAGCCCTATTTCTTCCAATACTTTTGGAGCATACCAAGGAACAACGAATCCGTTGTGAATATCTTCTGTTCCTTCTTGCCAAACATTGAATATCAATAATTTCAGTTCTTCAACGGTTGATAAAGACGTCGGTTCTTCTACTTGTTCATCTTGAGAGTTACATGAAATTGAACATGTGGATATAAAAATAGCAATAATTAATTTATGGTAAAGGGGTTTCATAGATTTCTGCTTTATTCAATTATAGGCTTTATAAATTTATTTAAAAAAATGAGAGGAGATAAAGTTTGTTAAAACTAGATACTCCTCAAATTTCAATTCAAATTAACTAAAACTAATTTTTATTCTACTAAGAAACTATTTGATATCGTGTACCAATAAACCCAGTATATTCATGGATTGGTATAAAATTTCATCTGATTTTAATCTCCCAATACTTAGCAAAAAAGTAAGCGACAGCAAAGAAAAACGCGCCTAACCATCCTATTATCTAAAAAATATTCATGGTATAAAATTAGTTGTTTCAATTCCATTATTGAATCATTCAAAACTAGAAACCCCTTTAGACAACCAATCAAAATACTCATCTACATCAGGTGTGTAGGCAACAGGATCGATTAAATTCTGCTCGTTATGATCCATAAGTACATAATAGGGCTGTGAATTAGTTTTGTATTTAATGGTTTGTAATTCACTCCATCTTTGCCCAATATACTTTATTTTCTTTCCGGGTCTCAGGATAGATTCAATCACTTTGCCGTTTGGCAATGGACGTTTATCATCTACATATAGGGATATTAAAATGACGTCATTCCTTAAAACATTTAACACCTTATCCTTGGCCCAAATATTTTGTTCCATTTTTCGACAATTGACACATGCATGCCCTGTAAAATCAATCATTACTGGTTTTCCAACTTTCTTAGCATAAGCTAACCCAAGGTCATAATCATTAAATGCCAAGATATTGTGTGGCGCCATCAAATGAGCTCCTTCTGGCAAATCATCGTGGTTTTCAGAACTTCCGCTACCCAATTTACTATACCCAACTCCATACGGAGATTCAGCATAATGTTGAGCAGGAGGGAACGCACTTATTAAATTGAGTGGTGCTCCCCAAAGTCCTGGTAACATATAAATGGTAAATGTTAGCGAAAGCAATCCTAAACTTAATCTACCTATCGAAATATGATCTTGTGGCGAATCATGAGGTAAACGAATTTTTCCAAATAAATACAATGCTAACGTACCGAAAATAGCAATCCAAATGGCTAAGAATACTTCACGTTCTAACCAGTGCAATTGTAACACTAGGTCGGCGTTTGATAAAAACTTAAAGGCCAATGCAAGTTCTAAGAACCCTAAAACTACTTTTACAGTATTCAGCCATCCTCCAGATTTTGGTAATGAATTTAACCATCCAGGAAAAGCTGCAAACAACGCAAAAGGCAAGGCGATTGCTGTTGAGAATCCAAGCATTCCAATAATAGGTGCGATTCCTCCTTTGGAAGCGGCTTCTACTAATAAGGTTCCTACTATGGGTCCCGTACAAGAGAAAGACACAATGGCCAAAGCCAACGCCATAAAAAAGATTCCAATGAAACCACCTCTGTCTGCTTGTTTGTCTATTTTAGTTCCCCAAGAACTCGGTAGCACAATTTCGAATGCACCTAAAAATGAGACGGCAAAAATAAGTAGTAATAAAAAGAAAACAAGATTAAACCAAACGTTCGTCGATAAGGCATTTAAGGCATCTGCTCCAAAGAGAGCCGTCACTCCTGTCCCTAATAAAACATATATAGCAATGATCGATATTCCATAAATGATAGCGTTTCTAATTCCTGCTCCTTTAGACTTACTTTGTTTTGTAAAGAAACTCACGGTCATTGGAATCATTGGGAATACACAAGGCGTTAATAACGCGGCGAATCCCGAAAAGAAAGCAATGAAGAATATGGCCCATAAGCCTCCTCTTGACTCTTTATTTTTAGTTTTTGTTTTTACTTCTTGATTTGTGTTATTTTTTTCAATTTTCGTCTTTGCTACCGTTGCTTTAGTCAAGTCGAATTCCAAATCAACTTCTTTCGGTGGTGTACATTGGGTGTCATTACACGCCATGAATTCAACAAATGCATGTACTTTATTTTTAGCGCCGACTACTTCAATTTTTTGAATAAAAGTTGCTTTATTTGAGAAATGCTCGATATCCATTCCTTCTTCACCAAAGAGTTTTGTAAATTCTATAGTTCCTTCTCCTTCTTGAGTATTTCCAGTAATTTTGACTACTCCTCCGTCATCATCGTAGATAAATGAAGTAGGTATAGGGCCGTCTTTAGGGACATCTTGTGAGTATAAATGCCATCCTTTATCAATAGTCGCAATGGAAATTAAATTAAACTCGTTCTTACTTATTTTTTCTACCTTAGTTTCCCACTTTACGGGGTCATAAATTTGAGAAAAGGAGGTGAATCCCAGAAATAAAATTAAAATACTTGCAATAAATTTCATGTGTCTATATTTATTATTTTTCATTTGTTACATCGTTCATCCATAATACTTATTTCATTGGGTGCATAAATCTTTATACATGGATATTTCATGTGTCTATATTTATTATTTTTAAAAGGTCATATGCTGTTCGCTATGGGTCATTAACTCACCTTACTTATTGTTTTTTAAAGGAGGTGTTGAATCTTCGATTTCCCTTGGGCGACAAAATTTTTAGCATACTCGTTTCATAGGAATCTATTTTTTAGGTTTAAAAATAACTTCAAAAGAATGAGCTCCGTCTAACACTTGCGTGGTAATTTCTTGAATGTCTTTTGCAGTAATGGAATTTATAATGGTTTCGAAATTTTCTTTTTTATTCATGTTGTACCCTTCCAAAAAATAGTTTTTTAGCAAAGACATTTCGTAGCCGTTATAATTTTTTGCTTCTTCTCTTTTCTTTAGATAATTTGTCAATGTTTTATCTAAATCGGTTTGCAGAATCTTACCATCAGCAATTCCTTGAATTTCTTCGTTTACAATTTTAACTAAATCCTCTACTTTGTCTGGGTTGCAATCAAATCGAACGGCTATATGCGCCTTTTCCATTGGTTCTTTAAATAGAACTCCAAAACTGCGAGCACCATAAGTTCCGCCTTCTTTCTCTCTTAATGATTCTGTAAATCTTAATTGTAAAATGTCACCCAGTACACTCATTAATGAAGCCTTCTTTAAAGAATGTGACATCTTGTTTTTAATTTCGATACGAACGCTTGCTTTAGGATCTTCCATTTCTATGAATACATCCTTAACTATATTTTTTTGAACCCATTGGGCTTTGGTGTTTTTCCAATTTTCTTTGTGGTCATTTGTTGGGATACTCGCAATGTATCTTTCTAACAATGGAGCTAAGGAATCTTGAGTAACATCTCCAACAATAAAAAACTCAAAATCTGCTGCGTTAGCAAATCGATCTTTATATATTTTTTCCATTTTATCAAAAGATGCCTCTGAGATATAGTCCTTTGTCATAATTCGTTTCATTGGATTATGGTTGCCATATAAAGTAGTGGATAGACTGTCACTCATCTTCGAATTTAGATCTGCTGCCTTCCGAATCAAATAACTTTCTATTTGCTGCATTAAAACAGTGTAACTCGATGCGTCAAATCGCGGATGTGTAAATCTCAAATTAACTAACTGCAGCATAGTCTCTACATCTTTTGTAGAAGAACTCCCTGAAACACTTTCCGCAGTTTCACCTATAGAGAATGAAGAATTAGCCACTTTTCCGGCTAAAACTTTAGGTAGATCTGTACTAGAAAATTCTCCAAGACCTGACATTTGAACAAGGTTGCCTACAAATTCATTTGACGCGTAGTCCTCCAATGCAATCAGCGATTTTCCTCCATCGCTTATTGCTTCTAACTTCACATCATTTTTATTTTTATCTGCGAATTTGTAATAAACTTTAATGCCATTACTTAGGGTGAATACTGTTGCACCAATTTCTTTATTTAACGCTGTAGCGTTAATTTTTCCAGAGGTTAATATGGCGCCCTCCATCAATGCTTTTCCTCCAGATTCCTCTGTATAGGCCTCTATTGAAGGGTCATTCTCGATATCTGAAATGATGGAATTTACATCATTTTTTGTCAAATTTTTTCTCCCTTCAACACCGGTAACGGTTACATATCTATTTTTTTGACCGTACATTTCTCTCAGCCTTTCTAAGATCTGTGCCGATTTCAATTCAGTAAAAATAGTCTTCACCAACTCATACTCCTTTACAATATCGGTCATATGAGCATTTTCTAAATAATTTGATTGGATGGTTCTGATTATAGCACCGTGAGGAACATCATCTATTTTGGCAATTTGATTTTCATAAGAACTTCTAATTTTTACTTTTGTTCTTTCAATCTCAGTAACTGTAAAACCATATTTTACTGCGCTAATGACTTCTGTTAAAATTTCTCTAAATGCTGCATATTGCATATCTGGTTTAGGAGAAATTTTGACACTGAAAGCGTTGTGCAATCCAATAAAGTTACCATATCCGACACCACCTCCAACAAAACTTGATTCTGGATTTTGTCTTAATTCATTGATTCTTGACCCGAACATGGAAGATATCATTCCGTTTAATAAATGTTCTTTTAAATCGCCTACAGTTTGATCTTTTATGGATCTATCATGTCGAATGTTAAACGAAATATTTGAAGTAGCAACTTCTTTGTCCATAGCCATCACAAACATCAATTTTTCATTGTCTGGAATGCGCACAACGAACCGTTCTTTCGAATGCTCTACTGCTGGAATTTTCGAAAATTTGGCGATAATTTTTTTCTCCATTTCATCAATATCAATATCTCCTATAATCGCGATGGCTTGTAAATCTGTGCGATACCAATCGTGATAAAAATCACGCAAGGCCTTGTATTCAAAAGTATCAACAATACTCATGATACCAATAGGCATTCTATCTGCATATTTAGAATTGTTAAACATGGTTGAAAACGTGTGCTCATAAAGTCGCATTTGCCCATTTTGCCTTGTTCTCCATTCCTCTTTAATAACGCCACGTTCTGCATCTATTTCTTCATTTGTCAAAAGCAAATAATTAGACCAGTCATGTAGTATTTGAAGTCCAGTATCCTTGAGTTCAGGAGTGGTTGGAATATTATTGATATTGTATACGGTTTCATCAAAGGATGTATAGGCATTAATATCTCTTCCAAATTCCAATCCGTGTTCTTGCATTTTGTCCAGAATTCCTTTTCCAGGGAAGTTTTTTGTTCCATTAAATGCCATATGCTCTAGAAAATGAGCCAACCCGCGCTGGTCGTCGTTTTCTAAAATGGATCCTACATTCTGAATGATATAGTAACTAGCCACATCTTTGGTCACATCTGTGCTGTGCAAATAGTATGTCATGCCATTCTCAAGCACTCCTTTTTTAATTCGAGTGTCTATAGGGAGCGGGTCATTTGGGTTATACGTTTGACCCATTATTGTTAAATTGAAGGAGGAAATTAAAAGGAGTACTACTATTTTGTTCATAACTATATATTTAATTCAATGATATCTTTTTGCAGGGGCTTACAAAAATCCGAAAAAGGGATGAGAGTAGGCTGTTAAAAGAGTGTTAAGATAATTTAAATTTTTAAATGACTGTAATTTACCAAAGATCGTATATGTGACGCTGAAAGTTTAAAGGTGTGAAATTTAAATTCTAGGTAAAGTTTACTATCTGAGGAAAGATATCCATAATTTCGCTTAATTTTAATATTTGAAGAAATGGGTAGTGCTAAACTTTATTATCATCTATATAAAGGAATACATCATTAAATTTTATATATTGGACCTCCAAAATTTGATCAATAATAACAATTAACCAATACTCTTTATCTGATGAAAAATAATATATCAAGAAGACAATTTATAAAGCAATCTGGAATTCTTGGAGGGGCACTTTCTTTCGTATCTTTTCCAGTGTTGAACTCTTTTGCGATGGCACCTAAATTTGATTTTGAAATTTCTTTGGCGCAATGGTCATTGCATAACGCATTATTCAAAAAAGAAATGACAAATTTAGATTTTGCCCCTATGGCGAGAAAAGAATTTGGAATCTCTGGCGTGGAATATGTAAACTCATTCTTTAAGGACAAGGCAAAGGATAACTCATATCTCAAGAAAATGAATGAATTGGCTGATGATAATGGCGTAAAAAATGTGCTAATTATGATTGATGGTGAAGGGCATTTAGGAGCCAGTGATAATTCAGAAAGAATGACCGCGGTTGAAAATCATTATAAGTGGGTAGAAGCCGCTAAAACTTTAGGATGTCATTCTATTAGAGTAAATGCAGCTGGAAAAGGTTCTTCTGAGGAGGTTCAAAAAGCAGCTATTGACGGATTAACTAAATTAAGCACCTTTGCTAAAGATTTTGATATTAACATAATTGTTGAAAATCATGGCGGATTTTCTTCAAATGGAAAATGGTTAAATAAAGCCATTTCTTCTGTTGGTATGGATAACTGCGGGACTTTACCAGATTTTGGAAATTTCTGTATCAAGAATGGAAAATCTGGGTGTGAAGAGGAATACGATCGTTACCAAGGAATGAAAGAATTAATGCCTTTTGCAAAAGGTGTAAGTGCTAAATCTCATGATTTTGATGCTGAAGGAAATGAAACCAAAACAGATTTTAGAAAAATGCTAAATATTGTAAAGAAAGCGAAATTTTCAGGGTTTGTTGGTATTGAGTATGAAGGAAGTGCATTAAGCGAAATTGAAGGAATAAAAGCTACTAAAAAATTATTAGAAAAAATTAGAGAAGAATATTCTTAAGAATATTAATTTATATGGATATAGTTAATATTTAAGTGTCTAATGAAGTATAACTTTTTATCAATTTTAATTATATCCTTATTTACATTTGTGGGTTTTTCACAGGTGAATAGACCAAATGTGGTTATTTTCCTTGCAGATGACCAAGGTTGGGGTGATTTAAGTTGGAATGGAAATACCAATGTAACTACTCCAAATATTGATAAATTGGCCCAAGAGGGTGCAAGTTTTAATAACTTCTATGTTCAACCAGTTTGCTCACCTACACGTGCGGAGTTTTTAACGGGTAGATATGCATCAAGATCAGGAGTCTATTCAACTTCTGCCGGCGGAGAACGCATAGATTTAGATGAATCTACCATCGCAGATGTTTTTAAAAAAGAGGGTTATAAAACTGGGGCTTTTGGAAAATGGCACAGCGGAATGCAATATCCCTATCATCCAAATGCACGCGGATTTGATGAATTTTATGGGTTTTGTTCTGGTCATTGGGGTAATTATTTTGATCCTATGTTGGAGCATAATGGTGACATCGTAAAAGGCGAAGGATTTCTAGCCGACGATCTTACTTCAAAGGCAATTCGTTTTATAGATCAGAATAAAGACGCACCGTTTTTTGTATATATTCCTTTTAATACACCCCATTCTCCGATGCAGGTTCCTGATAAATATTGGGATAAATTTGCTCATGGCAATTTGGATTTAAGGACACGAGAGGAAGATAAAGAAGATGAGAATTTCACAAAGGCAGCTTTGGCAATGACCGATAACCTCGATTGGAATGTTGGAAGAGTACTTTCAACGCTGAAACGCCTCAATTTGGAAGAAAATACAATTGTTATCTATTTTTCAGATAATGGGCCAAATAGTTTTCGATGGAACGGAGATATGAAAGGGAGAAAAGGTAGCACTGATGAAGGCGGAGTTCGATCGCCATTATTGGTTCGATGGCCAGAAAAAATAAGAGGAGGTAAGATAATAGAGGGAATTTCGGGAGCTATTGATTTATTACCAACTATAGCAGATTTGGCAACAATTGAATATGTCTCCGACAATCAACTTGACGGAATTAGTTTTAAGAATAATTTGATTGCTGATATTGAAGAAATTGATGACCGACTTATTTACAATTACTGGAGGGGTAAACTAAGCGTTCGAAATCAGAGATTTCGATTGGATCGGGATAATGAATTGTTTGATATTTCTGTCGATAGAGGGCAGGCTAATGCCATAGGATCTCAATATCCGAAAATTAAAGAAGCACTTGTTTTAGCAAAGAAAGACTATGTAAATACTGTTGTGAGGGAGTTGCCAGAAGTTGATCTTCGGACTTTTCCTTTAGGTCATCCAGATGAAAAAATAACTCAAATTCCTGCTCGTGATGGAACCGGTCATGGAAATATTATACGATCGAACAGGTTTCCAAATTGTTCATTTTACACCAATTGGATTGACGTGAATGATAGTATTACTTGGGATGTTGAGGTGTTAGAATCAGGTGATTTTGAAGTGATGTTGTATTATACCTGTCCAGACGGAGATGAAGGGTCGACTATAGAATTGTCAATGGGAAAAGAAGCTATTCAAACCAAAATAATAGCGTCTTTTGATTCACCACTTTCAGGAATGGAGCATGATAGAATTGTGCGAATGGAATCTTATGTAAAAGAATTTAGACCACTATCTATGGGGATAATTCATTTGGAAAAAGGACCGAGTCAATTAAAATTAAAGGCCCTTTCAAAACCTGGAAAAACGGTGATGGATGTCCGCCTACTTCTTTTTAAACGAATTTAAAAAAATAGTTTGTTAGAATATTGAAATGGCATGATTTTGGATAATCAGAAGTTTTTTAACCATATTATTATCATTTTGAAGTACTCCATATTATTTTTTATTAGATGTTTAGTCTTGTTTCAAATACTATATAAACGGAATGCTATTATAACTAGTATTCTATACCTTCGTTGAGATTTTTTAAAAATCGATTCAATTAGTAAGTATGAATTTTAAAATTTATTATAGTATTATATTAATGCTGACATTGTCTCTTGTTGGTTGTAAGCTGAAGACATTTAAAGAGCCAGTTATCTCATTGGATGCATATAGAATTGTTGATGGATTTGATTTAAAAGTAGTTGCTTCAGAACCATTTATAGAGGCTCCTGTGGTTATGGATTTTGATAACAAAGGTAGAATGTGGATTGTGGAGATGAAAGGCTATATGCAAAATCTAGAAGGAACCGGAGAAGATGAGCCTAATGGAGTTATTTCTATCATGGAAGATTTAGACAATGATGGTGTTACTGATCATGCTAAGGTGTTTCTGGATAGTTTAGTTCTTCCTAGAGCGATAGCACATGTATATGGTGGGTTGTTGTATGCTGAACCGCCAAACCTTTGGTTTGTAGATATAAAGAAAGATAAACCTGCAAACAAAGTATTGGTAGATTCTATTTACTCTTATGGTGGAAACGTTGAACATCAGCCGAATGGTTTGATGATGAACATCGATAACTGGATTTATAATGCTAAATCAAACTTTAGATACCAAAGAAGTAACGGAAAATGGATTAAAGAGCCTACTACTTATAGAGGTCAGTGGGGAATAAGTAAAGATAATTTTGGAAGGTTGTACTACAATACTAATGCAACGCAACTAGTTGGTGATTATGTGCTGCCTAATACGGTAATTAACAATCCATATTACAAACCAAGACATTCTGTAAATAAAATATTGACACCAAATCAGAAGGTGTATCCACTGCATCCTACCTCGGTTAACAGAGGGTATTCAAAGGGCACACTTGGCAAAGATAGTTTACTTGTTAATGTTACAGCAGCATGTGGGCCGCTGGTTTATAGAGGAGGTCAGTTTGAGGCAGCTTATACTGAAAATGTCTTTGTATGTGTACCTGAAGCAAATTTAATTAAGCGAAATGTCTTAAATTTTCAAGGGGATAAAATTACAGCAAATCAGCCATGGGATACGAAAGAATTTATTGCCTCTACAGACGAAGGTTTTCGCCCTGTTAACCTTTTTAATGGACCTGATGGAAGTATGTATATAGTAGATATGCATCGAGGAATTATTCAAGATAAAGCCTATTTGTCTCCGTATTTATTAAATAGAATGAGACGGATAAAGTTAGATACTATAATAGGAATGGGTAGAATTCTTAAAGTAACGAGTCAAGAGAATAATGAAAATAAAATTCCTAATTTTGAGGAATTTTCGGATGTTGAATTAGTTGATTTACTCAATCATACCAATGGATGGGTTCGAGATAGAACACAACAAATATTGATTGAAAAAAATCAAAATACTGCAGTGCCTATTTTGGTAAAGTTAATTCAAAATTCAAATAATGAATTGGCAAAGTTACATGCTTTATATACGTTAAAAGGAATGGGCGCGTTGACTTTTGATATTTTAAAAAACATATTAAATATCAATTCGAGCGTGTTATTGAGTGCACACGGTTTCGTGTTGATAGAAAATTTCGCGTCAGAAGAAAACGTAGAGTCAATGTTGGAATTGATAAAAAAAGGACGACTTAGAAACCAAGTAGAATTGGATTTTTATACTGCTGCATCCTTAGGGAGTTGGTTGCAATATTCTAAGGATGATTTTTATCTTTTACTAGTTGCTATTTCTGATAAATATGGTGCTAATTCATTTGTACAAGAAGGAATATTGAATAGTATACGAGGAAGAACTGAGGAATTTAAAACGTATGTTGACGGAAATGAAAAGAACATATCAAGAGATTTAATTTCAAAGTTGCTTGAAACTGCTATTCAGAACAAGGAAGATAATAGAGAAACCTCCATTTATTCGAAAAAGACAGTGAATACCGATTCAAGAACTGCAGGGTATAACACCTTTAAAACAGTATGTGCTGCTTGTCACGGAATAGATGGAAATGGTATAGAAGAGGTGGCGCCACCCTTAAACGGTTCCGAATTTATTGAAGGCTCAAAAGATAGATTAGCCTTAATTATATTACATGGATTGAGCGGGCCTATTCATGTTAATGGCGTATTATACAAATTAAATGGAGTTATGCCAGGGCTTGCGAAAAATTCTGCTTTCAGTGATTCGGATATTTCAAATATTATTTCATATTTGAATAACGCTTTTACCAAAGGAGGGAAGGGTATTGGAACTGATCGAATAAGAGCTCTTAGAGATAAAAAACCTAAGAACGGAGAGCAATTTACGGAGGAAGAACTTTTGAAATTAATACTATAACGTAAGTATTGAATGTTTTTCACCACCTATTGGATCGCTATAAGTAATACTTTTATTGCCTATATTAAACTATATATCTATATTTACACATAACAATACCATTAAACTCACCTAAACCAACTAATAAGTAATGAAACTTCATTTGCTCGATAGAAGTAGCCTAGAAAATCACTCTTTTAAAATTAGTCATCACAGTTATCCTAATTTCATTAAAGTATGGCATTATCATCCAGAGTTAGAATTAGTGGCTATTTTACAAAGTTCTGGAACTAGATTTATTGGTGACAATATTGAGCAATTCAAGAAAGGAGAAGTTGTTTTGATTGGCAAGGATTTGCCCCATATGTGGTTAAATGACAAGGAGTATTTTGAAGGGGATATAAACCTAACTGCACAAGCGAAAGCGATTCATTTTAAAGAATGTTTTGCGGGTGAAGGGTTTTTGAAAATGCCAGAAATGAGTTATATAAGTAATTTACTTAAGAACTCTCGTTATGGGATTAAATTTTTAGGAGATACTACTTCAATTATTAAACAAATAAACAAGCTTGAAAAATTGTCGGGTGTTGATAAGGCGGTTTGTTTTATTCAACTGCTCAATTTATTGGCTGTACATCAGAATTTTGATTTACTTTCTAGTGTTGGATTTGTTGATTCATTTAAAATGAGCGGTGAGAAAAACTTAGGAGAGGTATATGAATTTATCATTAAAAATTTTAAGGAAAATATTTCGTTAAATGATGTTGCAAAAGTTGCAAACATGAACCCATCTGCATTCAGTCGTTTTTTTAAACGTGTAAATAGAAAAACCTATAGCGAGTATCTCAATGGAGTTCGCGTAGGGTATGCATGTAAATTGTTAATTGAGGAAAAATATAGTATTTCTGAAATATGTTTTGATTCCGGATTTAATAACATTTCAAATTTTAATAGGCAATTTAAAAAGACGATGAACTATTCCCCTTCTGATTATATGAAATTGCATTTAAAAAAGAAAGTCTAATTATAGCTCTAGACTTTTACTAAAAAATGACATCATATTTCTCTTGTACTAAAGCGATCTTTATTTTTAAACTTTTTAAAAATTTTTGATGTTGGGCAGAATTTTGATTGAAGGGTTTGTGCAGTAATCCTTTTTGAATAGTATCAATTTTTCCCATTATAATTGTTGCAGAATCATGGATCCATGATTTTTTGAATTGTTCCCAGATATATACAATCGCGGTTTCATTCGGATGAAGCATATCTTCTTTGTAAAAACGATAATCTCTTAAATCGTCCATCATAATTTCATAGGAAGGGAAATAATGAATATGATTTCTAGGCCGTATTATCTGATGAATTGCACTTATAAGATGTGACTTACTTCTTGCATTTTCAACAAATCCATCTTTAAGATGGCGCACTGGTGAAACCGTGAAAATAACTTGAACAGTCGGATTAACATTTTTAATTAATACCGTAATAGTTTCAAGACTTTCAGAAATTTCAGCGACCGTAAGTAACTCTTTTAAGAATTTATTTTGTGGAACTTTATGGCAATTCGCTACGGTTATATCTGACCCGATTTCTCGATATACCCAAGAAGTTCCCAAAGTAATGACTATATGTGAGGAATAATTGATGTGTTTGGATGTTGCATTGATGGCACTATTTAGTATGTCCAACAAATTTTCTTTAGAAGGATCGCTTAATTCTGAATGCGCTTCGTAGCAATGCCATCTTTCGTTTGAAAAAAAAACGTCATTATCTGTATATCTCTTCAGATGGATACTATTGGTAATAAGGTTCTCAATAGCTTTTGGATGAAATAATATTCCAAATGGATTACTATTATTTTGAAACTTAAAATACGCTAATTTATTTCCAATATTTTCTGAAAAACACGACCCAATCAACAACAACTTAGAATTATAATCAATTTGATTAGGGGCTTTACGTTGCGGTAATTCGGTTCTAAATATCATATAGAAAAAATTTTATTACTCTGAACCTGATCGAAGTACAAAGTTCAGTTCGACTCAATTATAGTATAAATTCTCTTACTTTGACTATCGCTTCTCCAATTCCATTTGGATTTTTTCCTCCAGCAGTAGCAAAGAATGGCTGACCACCTCCGCCACCTTGAATTAATTTTCCAAGTTCACGAACTACTTGTCCTGCATTCAAACCTCTATCTGCCACTAAATTATTTGCAATAAAGCAAGTCAATAGTGCTTTGTCCCCATTTTGTGTTCCAGCAAAGAAAAATAAATTATCTATTTCATTTCCTAATTCAAAAGCTAGATTCTTAAGACTGTTTTGATCTAAATCAATTTTTGTCGCAATTAAATTGACACCATTTATTTCTTCTACTTCAGATTTGAGAGTCGCTTTTAAATTTTTCGCTTTATCTTTAAGTAATGCTTCAATTTGCTTCTTTAAAGAATTGTTTTCTTCCTGTAATTGCTCCACAAACTTTATTGGATTTTGAGGATTTTTCATAACTGATTTTACCATGGTAAAATCTTTTTCTTGCTGAACATAGTAATCTTCTAAGGCGTCAAAAGAAATCGCTTCAATTCTTCGTATTCCAGCGGCGATGGCATTTTCTGAGGTTATTTTAAAATGCCAAATATCACTAGTATTATTTACATGTGTTCCTCCACAAAGTTCCTTTGACTTACCAAATTCAATCATACGAACCGTATCTCCATATTTTTCCCCAAATAAAGCCATTGCTCCATTCTCTAGGGCTTGATCAACCGGGATGTTTCTATGCTCCTTTAAGGGTAATTTTCCTTTAATTCTCGCATTTACAAAATATTGGACTTCTAAAAGTTGTTTTTCTGTCACTTTTGCAAAGTGTGAAAAGTCAAAGCGTAAGTATTTAGAGTGAACAGCAGATCCCTTTTGTTCAACATGTGTTCCTAAAACTTTTCTCAAAGCTTGATGAAGTAAATGTGTTGCCGTGTGATTGCAAGCAGTTCTAAATCGCTGTTTCTCATCAACCCTTGCTTGAAATAATCCCTCAAGATCTTTTGGTAAATCCTTAGTTAAATGAACAATTAGATTGTTTTCTCTTTTAGTGTCAAGAACATAAGTGGCGTCACCGTTAGCGGTTTCTAAATAGCCCTTATCTCCAACTTGACCTCCACCTTCAGGATAAAACGGAGTCATATTAAAGACCAATTGATACATGGTTCCTTCTTTTTTTGAAGTCACTTTTCTATATCGAGTAATTCTTACTTTGGTTTCTAATGTGTCATACCCAATAAATTCTTGCTCGTCATCATCAAAAAGAATTTGCCAATCATCAGTTTCAATGGCGGTTGCTTTTCTACCACGATTTTTTTGTTTTTCTAATTCCTGTAAAAATTCTTTTTCATCATAGGATAAATCATTTTCTCTTAAAATAAGATCTGTTAAATCTTCTGGAAAACCAAACGTATCTTTTAATTCAAAGACTCTTTTTCCAGAGATCTTTTTAGACGTGTTACTTTTTATGATCGCGTCTAATCTAATTAAACCTTGGTCTAAGGTTCTTAAAAAGGATTGCTCTTCTTCTTTTATTACATTCTCAATTAATTGTCTTTGAGTGTTTATTTCTGGGAATGTTTTCTCCATTTGTTTGCTAAGCACAGAAACCAAACTATAAATAAAAGCATCTTTTTGATTTAAAAATGTAAAACCATATCGAATAGCTCGACGTAAAATTCGTCTAATCACATATCCTGCTCCGTTATTACTTGGCAATTGACCATCTGAAATGGCAAAGGATACCGCTCTAATATGGTCTGCAATTACGCGTATGGCAATATCTGTTTTTTCGGATTCACCATATTTAGAATTGGTGATGGTTACAATTTCTCGAATTAATGGCGTAAATACGTCGGTGTCATAATTAGATTTAACACCTTGAATTACCATGCAAAGTCGTTCAAATCCCATCCCGGTATCTACATGTTGATTTGGCAGTTTCTCTAAAGAGCCATCCGCTTTACGGTTGAATTCCATAAACACTAAATTCCATATTTCAATAACCAAAGGATGCTCTTTATTTACTAAATCTTTGCCGGGAATTTTGGCTTTCTCTTCCGCTGAACGAATATCAACATGAATTTCTGAACAAGGCCCACAGGGTCCTTGCGCTCCCATTTCCCAAAAATTATCTTTTTTATTTCCGTTTAAGATACGTTCCTCTGGTACAATTTCTTTCCAAAAATCATAGGCTTCTTGGTCAAATCCAATTCCGTCTTTTTTGTCACCTTCAAAAACAGTCACATAAAAACAATCTTTATTAATTTTGTACACCTCTGTTAACAATTCCCAAGACCAAGAAATAGCCTCTTTTTTAAAGTAATCTCCAAAACTCCAGTTTCCTAACATTTCGAACATGGTGTGATGGTAGGTGTCCATTCCAACTTCTTCCAAATCGTTGTGTTTTCCCGAAACACGTAAGCACTTTTGAGTATCAGAAATACGATTGTTAGTTACTTTTTTCTGTCCTAAAAAGTATTCTTTAAAGGGTACCATTCCAGCATTGGTAAACATCAATGTAGGATCATCTTTTAAAACCATTGGAGATGATGGAACGATTTTATGGCTCCTATCTTTAAAGAAATCTAAAAATTGCTGTCTTATTTCTTGTGACGTCATATGAATGTTAATTAAAATTTAAAGTTTTGTTTCATTTTTTATTGTAGAAAAAACATTTTGTAAGTTTGTTCCCTATTTGATAAAACAATAATTTAAATCACTATTTCGTTAAAGGTGCAAATTTAACACATTTTAGGATTATGGCGAAGGTTAAATACTATTACGATTCGGAAACTTTGTCTTATAAAAAGATAGAGACTAAAAAGAGATTTATATTATCTCGTTTCTTTGCTTCCTTTTTGACTTTTGGACTCGCAATGATACTTGGATTTGTAGTGTTATCCTATTTTTTTGAAACCCCTCATGAAAAGGCATTGAATAGAGATTTAGAGTATCTTAAACTCAATGAAAGTCTTCATGCTAAAAGGATTGAGCAGTTTGAAGAAGTCTTGGAAGATTTGCAGGAAAGAGACAATAGTATTTACAGAACTTTTTTTGAGATAAGTCCTATTCCTGAAGAGCAGCGTATTGCTGGTTTTGGAGGGGTGAATAGGTATAAAGCATTGGATGGATTTGACGATTCTAAGATGGTGAAAGATATCACTAGGGATATGGATGTTTTATCAAAGCGATTAGTAATTCAATCAAAGTCTTTAGATGAGATTGTTAAAATGGCTGAAAACAAAGAAGAGTTATTAGCGGCAATACCTGCAATTCAACCCGTTAAAAGTCAAGATTTGGTGAGAATGGCCTCTGGTTTTGGATGGCGAACAGACCCTTTTACAAAAGCACGTAAAAGACATTTTGGAATGGACTTTACAGCACCAAGGGGTACGCCAGTTTATGCTACTGGTCCAGGAAAAGTGATTCGTGTGGATGCCGGATCTTCTGGTTTTGGAAAACATATTAGAATTGATCATGGTTTTGGATATATCAGCATATATGCGCATTTAAGCAATTATAATGTTAGAAGATGGCAAAAAGTGCAGAGAGGTGATGTGATTGGTTTTGTTGGAAGTACAGGGCGTTCTAAGGCGCCGCATTTACATTATGAGATTCATAAGGACAAAGTAAAAATAAATCCAATTAATTTCTACTACGGGAATTTATCGCCAAAAGAATTTGAAATTATGCAAAAAGCAGCACAATTAGAAGGGCAATCTCTTGACTAAACTTCTAAAATAATTCATATATTCGTAGTTGTTAGAAATTGCTTTAAGGATGCACATAGATTTACCGGAAAAGAGATACTACAAAATAGGTGAAGTTTCCAAGGCATTTGGCGTAAACACCTCATTAGTACGTTTCTGGGAACAAGAATTCGACATTCTTAAACCAAAAAAAAATAATAAAGGAAATCGATTATTCACAGGTGCTGACCTACAAAATTTAAAATTAATTTATCACTTAGTAAAAGAAAAGGGGTTTACGCTGGACGGCGCTAAGAAAAAAATGAAATCTAATCCGAAAGCTGTGATTGGAAATCATGAAATTATCTCGCATTTAGAAAATATTAAACAAGAACTTATAAATATTAAAAATCAATTAACATAAGAAAATGGATTCCATGGATTATCGTTACAGTTTTAGCATTCTCAATGTATAATTGGGCGGTAGGATTTAACAGTACAGCGGAGTGAATTTCAAACGTATATTGAGCATAATGCAAAAAGAGTAAAAGATAATACTGAAGCATATAAAAAACTACAGGCAATAGTAGAAAACCCTTATGGCATCATCAAACGTCAATAGGGATTTAATCACATTACTACAAAAAAGACTAAAACAAGAGCGAAAGCTGATGTAGGATTTATAGTTTATAATCTGAAAAGGGTATGGAACATCCTTAAAGAAAAACAAAATAACTTCTATACGTTCTTTAAATCAATAGCAAGAGTTATAGAAGCCATTATACGACTAGTAAATGTTTCTATTCTGAAATACAAAATCAAAAATAGTGACCCGTTTTAGGCTAAAAAAGTTATTTTAGACTAAAAAATAAAAACATAGGTAGCTTATTAGACGGACTGCCGTTATGTTTAATTTCAAAAGGGTTGTCACATATTGAGAAACATTGCATCCAATAGAAAAGAAATTATGAAAAATCCACTGTCTAAAAGTTATAATTAGGCGCACGACCAACAACTCATTGAACAAGCCAATGATGGAAATAAGAATGCTTTAAACGAACTAATTGAGACGCATGAATCCTTTATTTATAATGTCGCTTGGAAATTCATGAGCGATAAGTATGAAGCAATTGACCTTACCCAAGAAGTGCTAATAAAAGTTATTCCTAAGGTATCTACTTTTAATGGAAATAGTTTTCTTAGAACAGGGCTATATAGAATCGTATTTAACGAATTTATACAAACTAAAAGGAGACCGATGGAAGATAAATGCGAGAGTTTTGATGACTTTGCTACTAACCTGAGTTCGATTAATAAAAACTTAACTGATTAGACTCTACTTTTTGATATTTAATGGAAGGCTTTTTAGGTAGAAAACTATATGCAATAAGCCCTGCAACTATATTTGACAAGAAGTTAGTAAAACTTCTATGTCTAGAAT
>TARA_B110000037_G_scaffold159616_1_pt1 | contig 36133 bp, 29 predicted proteins | sample TARA_B110000037 | Tara Oceans TARA_B110000037 (sample SAMEA4397196) | marine metagenome | biome: Polar Biome; feature: [MIX] marine epipelagic wind mixed layer (ENVO:01000061); material: water (ENVO:00002006), including particulate matter (ENVO:01000060) such as... | depth 10-100 m | reverse complement strand
GCATCGATGAATCCGGTGCTGTCGAAACGCTTTGCCGCGATGTCCTCCTCGTTCGGTTCGCTGTAGCGCATGTGAGCGGTGACGTTCGAATTCTTCGCGGCGATTTCTCGGACGTGGTCGGCGAAGGCGTGGGTTTTACCATACAGGGAACCGTGGATGAAAATGACTTTTCGCTGCGGTTGCTCCGCAATGACGCTTTCCAGGATCGCGAGAAGCGGGGTGATGCCAACACCTGCCGAGAGCAGAACCAGTGGTCGCTCGTGGTGTTCGGTGAGATCGAGAAAAAACTCGCCGCAAGGCGGGCCGACTTCGAGCGTGTCGCCCTCGGATTTCCCGTGGAGAAGGTTCGAAACCGCGCCGCCTGGCTCGGCTTTGACGCTGATACGGAAATGATCCGAGTTCGGCGCGGAGGATAGGCTGTAGTTCCGCATCGTGGTGCCGCTGTTCGCATCTAGTACGCGCACGGTGAGATACTGGCCGGGTTTGTAGGAGGGAACTTTTGAACCGTCTTCCGGAGCGAGATAGAAGGAATCGATGACATCGCTTTCCGCAACCTTGCGGGCGATTTTGAAGTTCTTGAATCCGCTCCAGCCGTTTTCTACAGTCTCCTGCCCAGTGTAGATCTGATTTTCCCTGCCGATGAGGATGTCGGCGAGGAAGCCGTAGGCCTCGCCCCACGCGGTGATAATTTCGTGATCCTCCGGGAGGGAAAGAACCTCGCAGATCGAAGCGAGTAAGTTGGATCCGACGATAGGATAATGCTCCGGCAGGATGCGCAGCCCGGCGTGTTTCTGGGCGATGCGTTCGACGGCGGCTCCGAGCACTTCGAGGTTGTCGACGTTCGCCGCGAAGGCGCAGATTGCTCCGGCAAGGGCGAGCTGCTGGCCTTTGGTGAAGGATTCGGGGTTTTTGCGGACAAAAGCGTCGATGGGATTCTTTGCATTCGTTTCCGGAACGGCGGGCTTCTTGATGGATGCGAAAGCCCAGTGCTGTTGGTATTCTGCGCCCTGGGCTATCCAGCGGGTGATGAGTTCTTTCTCGGTTTGCGTGAGTGGCTTGTGGAAATCTGGCGGCGGCATGACGTCCTCCGCGTCGGGGGTCATGATGCGCTGCCAGACCGCACTCTTCTTCGTCTCGCCCGGGACGATGGCGTGCTGGCTCGAATCGCTTTCAAGAGCTGCGTAAGCACCTTCCTCGGTATCGAGTCGGAGGTTTTCCTCCCGCTTGGTGGAGTCAAATCCGTGGCAGGCGAAGCATTTATCCGAGAGGATGGGGCGGATGTGGGCGTTGAAGGAAACCGTCTGTGGGGGAGATGACTGGAGAGGAGGGAGGGAATGAGTGATGGAGGGAGGGGGGGATGGACTCTGCTTTAGGGCGAGGAATGTGATTCCTGCTACCGATGCGGTTAGGCAGATGGCGGCGAAGGTGAGGACGGGCGGGACATGGGTTTCAGTGGGAAAATATGAGCTGGCGTTTCTGTTCCGGCAGTTCCGCGAGGTAATCGCGGAGGGCGGCATCGTATTCAGTGGCTTTCCTCCAGATGACGAGATTCGTTTCCTGAAGGATGTCGTCTGTCCAGCGCAGGATCCGGCAGAAGGGTGTAGATGTAAGCGCGCAGTGACCCCTGATTCTTGGTGATCAGGCCGATGATGTTTTCCTCGGGCGTTTCGGGTTTTGCGGACATTCTGAAAAACATTACCAGAAAACGGGCGGATATTACCGGTTTTTTTCTCAGCAACGCGGAGGCGATCTAAGGTCGCCACTACTTTGGGGGGAGTCAGGCAGTTTCTATCAATCCTTCGGCAGTCTCCTGCTTCAGGCGGAGCTGGCCGCAGGCGGCGTCGATATCGTGGCCTTTCTCGATGCGGAGGGTGGCGGTGACGCCTGCGTTTTTCAAGACGTCCTGGAAGGCACGGCAATGGGATAAGGCGGGGCGGTTCCACTCCAGTCCATCGACCGTATTGTAGGGAATCAGGTTCACCTTCGCGCGGATGCGGCGGGCGTGGCTGGCGAGGATCTTGGCTTGGTCTAGACCGTCGTTCACACCCTGGATGAGGATGTATTCGAGGGTGAGTTTTTGCTTTTTCGTGGCGTTCCAATGCTCCAGCGCGTCCATCAGCTCGGCTACCGGATACTTTTTGTTTACCGGCATGATTTGCGAGCGGACTTCGTCGGTGGCGCCGTGGAAGGAAATGGCGAGCCGGATCTGCTGCGGGTGATCTGCGAGCTGGCGGATCTGCGGGGCGAGCCCCGAGGTGGAGATGGTGAGGTGGCGTGCGCCGAGGTGGAGGGTTTCCGGGCCGGTGATCAGGGCGATGGACTCCATCAGGCTTTTGAAATTTGCCATTGGCTCTCCCATGCCCATGAAGACGAGGCTATCCACACGCTCGCCGGAAATCTGCTCTGCGGTGAGTACCTGTCCGGCGATTTCCGCAGCATCGAGATTCCGGGTGAATCCCGCTAGGCCGGACGCGCAGAATTTACAACCGTATGCGCAGCCGACCTGAGAGGAAACACAGAGCGTGCGGCGGTCGGATTTTTCTCCGTAGAGCGCGGGGTTCGCGGGGATGAGGACGGATTCCACGTAGCGTCCGTCGTGAAGCTTGAAGAGGAATTTGCGTGTGGTGTCCTCGCTGCCCTGAGTCTGCGAATGGGTGAGCGCCGTCAACCGGAAGGAGGCGGCGAGTTTTTCCCGGAGAACGGCCGGGAGGTTGGTCATATCATCGATGGAAGTGACCTTCTTCTTCCAGACCCAGTCGAGGATCTGCTTCGCGCGGAATGGAGGTTCGCCCTGTTCTTTGAGCCATTCGGAAAGGGCTTCGGGGGATTGTCCGGGGAGGGCGGGAAGCGTCATTATTTACTAGGTTTCCAGTAAAACCGGTTAGTTGGAGAAAGTGAAATCCACTCCCTTGCGAGAGTATGCCTTGGCGATTTCCTCTTCCATTTCCTCAAAGGTCTGGCCGTCGAGGAGGACCTCAAGAGCCTCTTCGCCTTGCTTGCCGTCGTTGAGCGCTTTCAGGAAGCCTTTGATCCGTGCTCCGTCCTCTTTGCGATCCATGTGGAAGAAGTAGTTGGTGATGAGTAGGCCGCAGCCGTAGTTGACTTGCGCGTTCGAGGTGAACGAAGCGTAAGGCTGGAGCATGAATCTCTTCAGGCTGCCAAGGTCGATTTTCTCACCGAGTGCCCGGCCGCCGTTGCCTTTTTTTCCGTAGGCGGTGACGTATTCGACGATGGGTTTGAAATTCGTCTTCACGTTGTAGGAGCCAGAGCGGTAAGGAGTAGTTGCAACGTATTCGGCCAGTCCTTCTGTGAACCATCCCATGGAACCGACCGCGTAGTAGCGGTTTGGCGTGAGCTGGTGGACTAGCTCGTGCGGGAGGGTTTTCGATGATTTGTTGCGGTCCAGCATGTAGCCGCTGCCTACCGGGCGGACACCTAGGCTGGTGAGCGGAACCATCACGATATTTTTCCCTCCAATGAACACTCCCGCGCTTCCGGGAGGGCCGCCTGCTTTGGTATAGTCGCTCTTATTTTCGAAAAGGAAGATCTGGTATTTTCCTTCCTTTTTCTTTCCGCCGTTCACTGCAAGTGGTAGCTCGCGGACGAACTGGTGGGTCGCCTCAAACATCACCGCGAAACCTTTGACGACGGATTTAGAAAGCCGGACGTCGCAGTTGTAGCGGTAGTTGGCGGATTCATAGATGAAGCTCTTTTTATCGGCATCCTCTTCGACCGTTTCGATTTCCGGATCGCCTTTGAATTTCACACGATCCGGCCACGGGTCGTCGAAATTGAGATCGGGCGCTTCCTCTTTCGCCTCCTCATCATGGCTTTCATCGAGTTCGAATTTCTCGATGAAGGCCTGATCGATCTTGGAAAGCTTCTCGATGGGAAACGGAGCCTCGCGTCCGTCGGGAAGAAGGAGAACCGCGCAGTTGTTTTCGATCTTCAGTAGTTCCGCCTTTGTTTTGCGGCCTTTTTCGTCAGTCCAAACGCGTTCAAGGTGGTGAGCCATCGCTGTGGTAGCGGTGGCAATGGTGAGGAGAAGGACAAGAGTTTTCATAGTTCCGAGTGGAAAGGTGATATGTTCCCGATGCAAAGTCGAATACGGATTTGCCAGCGAAAACGCATTGCAGCCGTATCAGTCGGCTTCAGGATGTATGGACGATCATGAAATGGAAACACCTCACTAAGATGGTTCCCGCTACTTCAGTCCTGTTTGCCCTGCGCTCCAAAGGCGCTCCGGTTCGGGTTGAGCCGGTGACGTCGGCAGGCTTTGGTATCGCGATCCAGTGCTGGAGCTTCCGAAAGTTCACTTTGTTCGAAGCGCTGGAAATGGCGGCGCACGCGGGGGCAGGAGGGGTCGAGTTTTACCCTGGCCAGAAAATCGGCGGCGGGCACGGCAATGCAAAATTTGGTTTCGGGATGGATGATGGCCTTTTTGATGCCGTTTTGGGAAAACTCACGGAATGCGGACTGAAAGCATGGAACTTCGGGATCTGCCCCGTCCCTAAGGCGGAGAAGGACGCCCGCAAGGTGTTCGAATTTGCAAAGCGCTTCGGCCTCTACGCGATCACCACGGAGTCTCTCGATGCCATCGATAGCCTTGAAAAAATCTCCGCCGAGACCGGGATCAAAGTTTGTTTCCACAACCACCCGCGCCCCACGAAGCTCTGGAATCCTGACACCATTCTAAAAGCCGTCGAAGGCCGCCACCAGAACCTCGGTTTTTGCGCGGATCTTGGCCACTGGGCCTCCTCTGGCCTCGATCCATTGGAGGTTGTGAAAAAAATCGCGCCGCGCATCCACTCCTTCCACATGAAAGACAGGGAAAAAACGGGCGAGTGGTCGCACGATCGCCCCTTCGGCACCGGAGTGATCGATCTCGTCGCCATCCTCGACGTAGTCCGAAAGAACGGCTTCGCGGGTAACGTTTCTATCGAGTATGAGCACAACTGGAAAGCCAACCTCATCGAAATCGCGCGCTGCTCTGGTTTTCTCAAAGGATATTCAAAAGCAAATCCCCGCAGTCGGTCGGATCTTTAGTTTCCTTGTAATACTTGTCGGACTGACGGGAGCCAGCATTTCTCATGCGGAGGAAGCGGCGAAACCCCGTATCGTGGAGTCCTTGGAGATTAGCGAGGTTCCTTCCGATTTTCCCGTGGGTTTCTGCCTGCTGACCGCTGGCAACGATCAATTCGTTGGCTACTACGACAAGGATAGAAATATGACCGTGGCATCGCGAAAGCTAGGCTCGGATCAATGGCTATACCAGATCCTGCCCTCCCAAATCGGGTCGGACTCACACAACTACATCACCATGGCGTTGGATGACGATGGTAAACTCTGGATACGAACCGCGACCGCCCCCGGCAGCCTCCCTTGCCCGAGCCAAGCATGCTGAGTATCCACAAGATCTCCCTCCGGTAGCGGGTGTGTCCGCTTTCATTGCACTCATGCTGATAGTTCTTCCTTGGTTGCGCTCGCTAACGAACTTGGTGAGTTGGGTTCTTGTGACCACAACCCAAAGCCGCACCCGCCACTTCAACCAGTGTCAAACAGCATGCCCTTTCACCCCAGAAACCTTCCCATCAGTGGGTAGTTTTAATTGTCGTCAGGGAGTAACTCTAATTGTCGTCGCACAGCCACCGCCGTCTGCCACGAAGTCCCCCACCGGCAATTCGTGTTCACCATCCCCAAGATCCTGCGCGGCATCTTCCGCAAGCGCCGCCACCTCCTCACCCTCCTTTTCCACAACGCCACCTCCGTCTTTCGGTTTTACAGGTTAAGCCACTGGCTAGAATCAGCTTGGGCCCTGTCCTTGAAAACTTGAGAATTACAGCTACCTCGGCCCGTTGCTCAATGGGCTTTTGGGAGTGGTGGTAGACTAAGCTCTTTTCTGAAGAAGTGGCTTTGAGGTATGAAGAGGGGAGTGAAGGGGCGAATTTTTACGATTTGGGGAACTCCCAAAGCTCCTAGAACAGTGAGCCGAGAACATTTTGAGTCTGCACTCGTCCAGCCTCTACTTCGACGGCATTTTTAATCTCCTGATAGACTTTAACTCCCGCACCGAGAATCTCAATGGATGCGACGACGGTAAATTTCGCAGTTTCTGATCCGTCGAGGCACCAACCCTTATGGGCATGAACAGCGATCCCAAGGACTTCGGGTAGCTCAAAGCTTCTCGCATAGACCCAATCTTTTTGGACGGTGCCATTCTGTCGGGTGACTCCCGGGGTCTGACCGTCTCCCGTTCTTTTCTTTCCAAGAGTCCATTCAAAATTACCTCCACCAGTATCCTCACGATCAAAGTCCTTTAAGGCGCGGGCACGGAAGGATTCGAAGGTTTCCTCCTTTTTGCTGGCAACCCAATCGAGCCAAACGCCGAGATACCCTCTCCTTGATTTCCGTGTCCTTCGCGGCTCTGCGGAATATGAGAGAGTGACATCGATCCGGACTTCGTGGTCCTCGCCCGGTCTTCTTAAATTCGCGGGAATTGGTATACCAAAGATGCAGCCCTCACCGGCATGGGCTTCGCAAACGCCTTCGGTAATTAAGGTGATACGATCTTCAGAGTTCTCGCTGGCACGTGCCAGATTTGGAATTCCGTAGCCGATTGAGCGGGTAATTTCTGGACGTTCACTTACATTGGCTTCTTCCGCCCACTGAGGCCAGCGTGCCGAATTGACGATAAGGGCTCGGTAAAGCAAGGGGCTTTCATCTGGTAAAAGTGCCGCCAGATGACCGGCAATATGAGAAATTTTTGGCGCGGAAAAGGAAGTGCCCACCGCATCCCGCGCATGGGCTGGTCCACCGCCGAGGGTGGAGCGGAGCATCTCCGGGCAGACTTCCGGAGGGAAGGTCAACGAGGGGGGACTACTTGCGTCTTTTGCATAATCTCCTCCGATCTCCACAACCTCGGGCTTGATACTTTTCCAGAGACCAAATCCTGAACGGCTAAAAGCGGATGGTCTTCCGCTGGGCGAAATGGATTGCACCGATCCATTTTCGAAATAATCGGCTGAGACTGATCCGACGGTTAGTGCCTGGAGACTCTGGGCTGGGTTGGCGATTCTGCTGGAGGACTCATAGAGATAGTTTGGATAGATCGTTCCGTTCTCAAGGTGATCCGCAATTCCTGGAGCATTTACGGCACTCCGACCAACCAGATTCCCGGCGCTCTGGATGAAGAGAACTCCCCGGCGATGACTGATACGATCAATCGTGCAGGCCCAGATGGACATGCGTGACGTTCGGCAGGCACGGGTTGCCGCGATCGAATGTTGGTAAAGGCGGGTGCCGGTCTCGCCCAGATAAAAGCTGACAATCTGCTCTAGCACCTTCGCTGGGAAGAGGCCCTCGGGCAGGTGATTGTTTTCATCGAGAATTCGGGCATTTTGAAGCCAGAATGGAGCTTGGTGCAAATCAGCTTTCGGAACCTCATCGTGGTAGAGACAAACGCCACCGACCCGGGTTCCGTGGCCACCTCCGGGAACATAGTCAGCTACTTCATCAGAAGGTTTGCCCGGAATGAAGCATCGTGACCGGGTGACATCGACAGCACCGTCCAGCCAGCGACTTTCTTGGCTTGAGTCCATGCGCAGCGAGACGCGAGCGAGCGGCAAATTCTTGTTCAATCCGGAGGAACTTTTCCTCGATCTCGACCGGGAGGACCATGTGATGGCGCAGCTCATTGTGAGCAATGACCTGAACAAGGGGAGCGGAGTCCCGTTTGCTCGCAGGAAGTGAGCTCAGAATGGCAGAACTGGTCTTTGGCGCTGGGGAAGCGGCCCCCAGCTTGCTTTGCCTTTCCTTGGCAAGCTGGAGAGATTTCTCTAAATCTGCCGCCAGCCGATTGTGGCCCAGTGACTTCTCGTCCTTAACGATCTGATCACAAACAGCCACGACATCAGGATCTGATCCCTGCCGAATGGCAGAGAAGAGACGCTTGAGAAGGACTGCTTTCATAGCTGAAGAATGCGGATTTCAGGGTTTTAAGCAAAAGAAAATACGTCCTAAGTCTAATATCATCTCCATCAATGCCCACCAATCATTGGGAACCATTGATAATGTCTTTGATCAAAGGTTGCCTCTCATCCTCCCTCGCTCGCCAAAAAGGGCTCAAATAGGGTGTAGTCTATTTGAACCATGATTAGCGGAAATAATTCACGCCCGCTTTAAAACTTTAGTGGCTGCCGGGTGCTCTCATATTGATTCGGTCGCCCCGGCCTGGCTACCTCACCCCTTCGGGGCATGTCGCGTTCGCTCCTGTCCAAACCACCTACACGCCTTTGGTGGTTTTGCGTAATGTCTAACCATTTCCATGTTCTTCTGGAGGTTCCGGCTATGGCTAAGGGTGGGATATCGGATGGGGAATTGCTGCGGCGGCTGGAGGTGTTCTACGGGGGAAATTTTGTAAAATCCGTTGGGGGATGAGCTGCTTGCGGCTCGGACGGAGGGCGGTTTGGAGGGCGGGAATCCGGAGCGGGTGGCGGAGATCCACGGGCGTTTCACGGAGCGGCTACAATTCAGCCAGGCATCCGGCGTTTGATCCGCCGTGAAGCCGACTGGGCGATGAGCGACGGGGATTCCGCGGAGTTCAAGCAACGGATCATCTCATCGGAAAATGGCATTGAGATCATCGAATCCCGCCTGCCGCATGGTGCCAAGCCCGTGGCTTCATCCGCTTCCGGTATATTCCTGAGAATCCGCTTCCGGTATTTGGTTCTCGTTTTTAAATCGATTCCTCTTCGGATTGGGCGTTTTTTTTAGGCTAATACTGCCCATTACGTTTAAAAATTTGAGTTTTTCAATAGGTCGGCTACAAAAAAGGGCGTATTCATTCTGTATCCATGAACGCCCTTACCCGCAGCGCACTCGCCTACTGGCAATCTTCCATCGGAAAAAAACTGATCGTCGCCGTCACAGGTCTCGCGATGGTGCTTTTCCTAGCCGGACACCTGACCGGAAACATGCTCATTTTCGCGGGGCGTGAGGCTTTTGACGAATACGCGGAATTACTTCACAGCGCCGGGCATGGCGCGCTCATCTGGGTGGCGCGCATCGGGCTCCTGGTGGTTGTGGTTCTGCACGTGTGGGCGACCATTCTACTAACCCGGGAAAACAAGGCTGCGAGGAAGCAAGAATACGAGTACAAGGCAACGATTCAGGCATCGAAATCCTCGCTTATCATGATCTGGTCTGGCTCCACCATTCTCGCCTTTATCATTTTTCACTTACTGCATTTCACCGTCCGTGTGCATTCCGGTCTCGCCGAGATTGGTGAAAAAAGCCCCTACGATATGGTCATAGCCGGTTTCCGGCTCGGGTGGCTCAATGCTCTCGTCGTCCTTTTCTACATTATCGCGGTGACCCTGCTCTGCTCCCACCTCAGCCACGGTGTTGCCTCGATGTTCCAGACCCTTGGGCTGCGCTCGAAAAAAGCCAGCGGACTGATCCAAAAGATCTCCTGCGGCTACGCGGTCGTCATCTGGGCCGGCTTTATCTCCGTTCCCATCTCCATCTTCCTCGGCTTTGTAAAATAATTTTTTCCTCACCACTGTCATGACACTCGATAGCAAAATTCCCGCCGGCCCCTTGGAACAGAAATGGTCCAGCCACAAGATGAACTCCAAGCTCATCAACCCGGCAAACAAGCGGAAATTCAAGATCATCGTTGTAGGCTCCGGTCTGGCCGGTGGTGCCGCAGCCGCAACCCTCTCCGAGCTTGGCTATCAGGTAAAATGCTTCTGCTATCAGGATTCCCCGCGCCGCGCGCACTCGATTGCTGCGCAGGGTGGGATCAACGCCGCGAAGAACTACCGCAACGACGGCGACTCCGTTTACCGTCTCTTCTACGATACGATCAAAGGTGGAGATTTCCGCTCCCGTGAGGCGAACGTCTATCGCCTCGCCGAGGTTTCTAACAACATCATCGACCAATGTGTCGCCCAAGGCGTGCCCTTCGCCCGTGAATACGGCGGACTTCTCGATAACCGATCCTTCGGTGGCGCGCAGGTTTCCCGGACGTTCTACGCACGCGGCCAGACCGGGCAACAGCTTCTCATCGGTTGCTATCAGTCGCTCGAAAAGGAAATCCACAAAGGTGGGGTGCAAATGTTCCCACGCACGGAAATGCTGGATCTTGTGAAAATCGATGGCCACGCAAAGGGTATCGTCGTCCGCGATCTCAATACCGGCGCGATCTCCACTCACGCGGCGGACGCGGTCATCCTCGCCACTGGCGGATACGGCAACGTCTTTTTCCTCTCCACCAACGCCATGGGTTGCAACGTGATGGCCGCATGGCGCTCAGCACGTCGCGGCGCGTTGATGGCGAATCCGTGCTACACCCAGATCCACCCGACTTGCATCCCGGTCTCCGGCGAATACCAGTCGAAGCTCACCCTCATGTCCGAATCACTCCGTAATGACGGTCGCGTCTGGGCACCGATGGACAAGGAAACTGCGGCGAAACTCCGTAAGGGAGAGATGAATCCGAACGATGTTCCTGAAGAAGGCCGCGATTATTATCTTGAGCGGAAATACCCGTCCTTCGGCAACCTCGCTCCACGTGACATTTCCTCCCGTGCTGCAAAGGAAGCTTGCGATGACGGTCGCGGCGTCGCCCCCACCGGGCTGGGCGTTTATCTCGATTTCCGCGATGCGATCAAACGCCTCGGCGAGGATACGATCCGCGCCAGTTACGGCAACCTTTTCCAGATGTATGAAAAGATCACTGGGGAGAATCCATACGAGCGCCCGATGATGATTTACCCCGCCGTCCACTACACCATGGGTGGCCTCTGGGTGGACTATAACCTCCAGTCAAATATCCCCGGCCTACACGTCCTCGGTGAAGCGAACTTCTCCGACCACGGTGCGAACCGTCTCGGCGCCTCCGCCCTCATGCAGGGTCTCGCAGACGGTTATTTCGTTATCCCTACCACCATCGCGAACTATCTCGCGACTCAGACAGCTGGCTCCGCCACCACCGAGCATCCGGCCTTCGCGCAGGTCGAAGGGGAAGTCCGCGAACGCATCTCCAAGCTCCTTGCCATCCAAGGGAAGCGCACCGTCGATTCCTTCCACCGCGATCTCGGAAAAGTCATGTGGGATAAATGCGGAATGGATCGCAGGGCAGAGGGACTGCAGTGGGCGCTCGAGGAAATCCCGAAAATCCGCGAAGAATTCTGGAACAATGTCCGCATCCCCGGCACAGCGGATACCCCGAACATGGAGTTGGAAAAGGCAGGCCGCGTAGCCGACTTTCTCGAGTTCGGCGAGCTCATGTGCCACGATGCCCTCCAGCGCGAGGAATCCTGTGGCGGGCATTTCCGTGGTGAGCACCAGTTCACCGAAGACAGCCCGGAAGTCCAGGCGGGAAAGACTCAGCCAGGCGAGGCCAAACGCCACGACGAAACGTTCTCTTATGTCTCCGCATGGGAATACCACGGTCCCGGCAAGACCCCAACTCTCCACAAGGAAAACCTCGAATACGAGAGTGTCAAAGTTTCCATCCGAAGCTACGCGTAAGAAGATTTTGAGAAACCAGAGGCCAGAATCCAGAGCGATACGAAAGATTCTGCCTCCGGCCTGTGGTGTCTGGCTTCTGGTCTTTGGTTTCTGGATTCTGGGGAGCCTCGCCCGCGCCGACCTCAGCGTCGCATCTGCCATTTCGATGGCCGACGCGATCGAGGAAATTTCCAAATCATACACCGCTGCGACGGGTCAAAAAGTTCGGCACACCTTCGCAGGAACGAATGTGCTCGCCCGCCAGATCGAGGCCGGGGCGCCGATCGATGTGTTTATTTCTGCCGATACCACGACGATGGACGCACTTCGGAAAAAGAAACTGATTGTGCAATCCAGTGTCCGAGCTGTCGCAAGCAATGAACTCGTGGTTGTTGTGCCAAATGGAAGCAGCCTTGAGTTTAAGGCTGCTTCCGATTTTCTTTCCGCAAGACGTATCGCCATGGCCGAACCAGCATCGGTTCCTGCCGGGATCTACGCAAAAACCTGGTTGGAGGCGGAGGGACTTTGGGCGGATGTAAAAGCAAAGACCATCCCTCTCCAAAACGTCCGCGCGGCTCTTCTTGCTGCGGAAACCGGCAACGCTGATGTAGCGATCGTTTACCGTACCGATGCACTCTCCAGTGAAAAAGTAAAATCTGCTTTCTCCGTGCCCATAGAAAAAACCGGAGCCATCGAATACCCTGCGGCGGTTCTCGCGGCATCCGCACGACAGGCCGAGGCCAAACGTTTCCTCGAATCCCTAACGGGCGAATCTGCTGCCGGGATTTTTGCGAAGCACGGTTTCGGAAAGCCTTGATCGGGCTGGGAATCCAGCTTGAGCCATCTGTTGAATCCGTTCAATATCTACCGCGTGCACCAATTTGTGAACCTGCGGAATTTGCTCAGAACACAAGGATCTCTTCTCGGGCTGATTCTGTTCATCAGCTTCATCTACATCCTCCAGATGTTTCTCGGTGAGGGGTGGTATTTCAAATATATGGCCGTGCCTGGTGCGGTCAGCGATGCTTGGAACGGGTTGCGGGGAGGGGATTTTTCCCAAAAGAACTTCGCACAGATGTTTTCCCTGGTGAGTAATGTCTTTCTCCACGGGGACTCCAGTCACCTCACGGGAAACATGCTTCCGCTCTGGATTTTCGGAGCTGTAGCTGCAGAATTGTTAGGCTACCGATGGATGCTCTTCGTTTTCCTCTTCACCGGGATTTGCGGAAGCATCTGCCACACTGCGCTCAATCACGATCAATACATCCCTATGCTGGGTGCATCCGGCGCGGTGATGGGTTTTGAGGGGCTTTATCTCGCAATGGCGGTGCGCTGGCATCTTCCCGATCCGCATGTCTGGCCTATCTCCCGTCCCATAGCACCTTCGAGACTGGCTCTTCTTGCTATCCTTGGGCTGGGGTTTGATTTTTTTGGCCATCTCAGTGGCGTGGAAGGGGTCGCCTACGGGGCACACCTAGGCGGCTTCATCGGCGGGATTTTTCTCGGAAGTTTCGTTGTCCCAATGCCCAGGGTGGCCCTGCCGAGGTGAGCGGGACAAGGAGGGGTTGCATTCTACTGCACGGTGCGTTGGGGAATAGCTCGGGTGTTGGGCAGCAGAATGCAGCCCCTCCTTGTTTCTTTTCACCACACGGGATAGAAACCATCCGTGACCACTGCGGATTGGCAAATGCTGGGACTGACCTTTGGACTGGCTGCCTTGGCAATCGTCTTGGCGCTTCCACTTGCGACGTGGCTCGCATGGTTATTGGCACGCAAGAGTTGGCCGGGGAAAACGCTGGTTGAAACGGTGGCGATGATGCCGCTTGTGATGCCCCCCGTGGCGACCGGACTCATCCTGCTGAAGCTTTTCGGGAAGCATGGAGCGGTCGGTGGGTGGCTTCACGAAAACTTCGGAATCGAGATTATCTTCACTTGGAAGGCGGTGGTCATCGCTCTTGCGGTAATGGTGTTTCCCTTGCTCGTCCGTTCCTTGCGCACTGCCTTCGAAGAGGTTCCGGAGCAAATGGAAGCGGCGGGGAAAAGCCTTGGCGGGAGCGACTGGCGGATTTTTTGGAAGATCAGCTTGCCGCTTGCCCGGCGAGGAATGGTGGCTGGGATTGTGCTTTCCTTCGCCCGAGCGCTCGGGGAGTTCGGGGCGACGGTGATGGTGGCGGGTTTTATCCCCGGCCTCACGGAAACGCTTTCTCTCTCCATCTACCGCAGCGTGCAGAACGGTGATGACCCGCGTGCGATGCTGCTGGTAGGAGTCTCGGCAGTGATCGCTTTCGGAGCGGTGTTTGTTTCCACGCTACTGATGCCGAAAAGGCGGTGAGGGCATGCGACGAACGCTGAAAACCATCAGGCAGGATGCCTGATGGAACGGCCTGGGGCGGGACTCCCCAGCTACGGTTGCCGGCACACCCCGAGACGGAGTTTCCACGGCCTGCCCCCGGACGGGGGCAGCTACGTTGCCGCTTCGCGGGTTAATCGGGTTTCGAAATCGAGTCGCGCATGTCGGTATCGGACTTGATGTTCTCCATTTTGTAGTAGTCCATGACGCCGAGGTTTCCGGAGCGGAAGGCTTCGGCGAGGGCGAGTGGAACCTGGGCTTCGGCCTCGACGACCTTGGCTTTCATTTCCGCAACGCGGGCAATCATTTCCTGTTCGAGGGCGACGGCGGCGGCGCGACGGATTTCCGCCTCGGCCTGAGCCATGTTCTTGTTCGCCTCGGCCTGTGCCTCCTGGAGTTGGGCACCGACGTTTTCGCCGACATCCACGTCGGCAATGTCGATGGAAAGGATTTCGAAGGCGGTTCCTACGTCGAGGCCGCGTGCGAGCACGACTTTCGAGATGGAGTCGGGGCTTTCGAGCACGACTTTATAGGTTTCCGCAGAGCCGATGGTGGTGACGATGCCCTCGCCGACACGGGCGATGATGGTTTCTTCTTTTGCGCCGCCGACGAAGCGGTCGAGGTTGGAGCGGACGGTGACGCGGGCGCGAACTTTCACTTGGATGCCGTCCTTGGAAACGCCATCGATGGTGGAGCGGCCGGAGCTTGCGGCCGGGCAGTCGATGACTTTCGGGTCAACGGAGGTGCGGACGGCTTCGACCACGGATTTTTCCGAGCCTTTGGTGGCGAGGTCGATGGCACAGGCGCGGTCCCAATCAAGCTCGATGCCGGCCTTGCGGGCAGCGATGAGGGCTTGGATGGTGGGAAGGACGTTGCCTCCGGCGAGGAAGTGGGCTTCGATTTCATCGATCTCGATCTCGATACCGGCCTTCTTCGCGGTGATGCGGCTGTCAACGATAGCGCCGTAAGGCACTTGGCGGAGACGCATGGCGATGAGATCCGAGAATCCGACATAAGCGCCAGCGAGCCATGCGCGGAGCCAGACACTGAAGAACGAGAGAATGATGAAGGCGACGACAAGTCCGAAGATGCCGAGGATGATGAGTAAAATAGTGGGAAGATCCATGAGAGGTGTGGTTTACAGTTTGGTTGCTACGACGATTTGGAAATGGTTTGCGTCAACGACTTCGAGGACGGTGCCGACGGAGATGTGGCCGGAGCGGGAAAAGGCTTCGTAGCGTTTCCCCTCAACCATGACATATCCACTGGGTGAGAGAACGGTAACTGATTCGGCGGCTTTGCCAATCAAATCCCGCGCCTCATCGCCGATTGCGGTGGAAGTCCCGGAAACAGCCTCATTCAGGAAGAAGCGTTTTCCGAAAGCAGTTTTCGGAAGGATCTTGAACTGGATGTAAAAAACGATGATCGCAGCGGCAAGCGTGACACCGATTGCCAGTATGCCCTCATTCGTGCCTAGCTGAACGAAAGACAGGATACAACCCGTGAAAAGCAGCACCCCTCCGGCGATGCCGAGGATGCCGCCGGGGATCATGACCTCCACGGCAAGGAGCAGGATGCCGATGGTGAAAAGGAGGATGATGAGGGACATGATTTTTTAAATTTCAAGGAAGAAGAATTATCTTTCGAGACGGTTTGTGATCCAATCGGGGTGCCGTCTACAATCGACCACCGCCCAGACGGCGACTTCGTTATCGGCGAAGGTGTAGTGTATGGAGTATGGGAAAACGCGGCTAAGAAGTCTGTGGTAGTCTTTAAATGTTTTCGGGTGAATTCCTGCTGAAATTTTGAGTTCTTCAATGTCGTTGTTCAGACAGGATCTGAAATATTCGCCAAGTCCGGATTCCCTGCGTTCATAAAAATGAAAAGCCTCGTCAAGATCTTCATATGCGCCGACCGAGAAGCGAATTGTAATCATTTATGGCCATAACTGTTCTTAACCGCGTCCCAGTCCAGCAACCGTTCTTCCCCGGATTTGACCCGCGCCCGACGTTCATCGAGAAGCTTCTTGTGGTGTTCCGGAATATCGGTTTTTTCAATCTCCGGACGAAGATCTTCCCACAACGCCTCCATGATCTGGAATTTTTCGTGCAAGGGGAGCTTTCTGATTTCCGTGATGCTCATGATTGAAATGTAATGGATGGGCGGGGTTTTACGAGAACTTAGATGGCCTCCACTTTCAGATCGAACTCGCCGACTGAGACCACTCTAACGACGGTTCCCGGCTGGACGTCGCCAAGTGCGAGGCGGGCGTCGTAGCGCTTGCCTTTGATCTCGATCTGGCCGGAGGGGAATAAAGCGGTGACGGCATGGCCTTGGGCGCCGATGAGTGATGGCTCGGATCGGGCAGTGGAGGAAAGGGTGCTTTCCCCGGCGATTGCGGAATCGAGAACCATTTTTCCCCACAGGCCGCCGCTTGGAAGATAGCGGAGTAGAAGCGCGAAGATGAGGATAGCTCCGCCGAGGCCGGTGATGAGGTTGAGGAGGGGTCGGAAGAGGAATTCGGAGTCCAACTTGATCGGCTGGTCAGGCCAGATGTCTGACATTCCCCAGAGCAAGGAACCGAGCATCAGCAGCGCTCCGGGTAGAGCGAGGACGAAAAACCCGGGTATGATGAAGAGATCGATCATCACCAACGCGAAGCCAATGAAGAAGAAGATCGCGGGCTCATGCCCGGAGAGTCCGGCGGCGGAATGGCCGAAGAAAACGATGGCAAGCATGATACCCCCGCCTATCCCGAAGAAGCCGAAACCGGGTGTTTTGAATTCGATGAAAATGAGGACGAGGCCGATGGCAAGAAGTATGGGCGCGAGTGTGGTGAGATACTGAGCTATTTTTTCCGACCAGCTGACTTCCAAAGTGGTGGCTGTGTAGTTGCCTTTTCCAAACATTGTATCCATCAAGGCTTCGATGGTTGGCTCGATTCCAGCTCCGAGAAGTGGGCGTGCAGGATCCCCGTATTCCTTCATCGCTTCGCTCGCGGTTAGGGTCAGGAGCTCTCCCTTTGGTTTTAGGACTTCGTCGCCTATTTTTAGTTCGTAGTCCGCATCGATCATGGCGGAAATAGCTTGGGCGCGGTTGACCTCTTCTCCGGACATGGCGCGGACGCGTGCTTTAAGGTAGGAGACGATTTTTTGTTTCATCGTCTCGTCGATGTCCTGCCCTCCGCCGGAAACGGGAGCCGCCGCGCCTATGATTGCGGTGGGGGCGAAGTAGATTTCCGAGGTGCCTGCGGAGATCAGGGCGCCTGCGGAAATGGCCTCGGTATTAATGTAGGTAACGACTTTTCCCGGAAACTTCTCGATGGCTTTGAGCATGTCGAAGGTGACGTCGAGCCTCCCGCCGGGAGTTTCCATGTCGAGGATGACAGTATCCGCCCCTTCCTCGATGGCGGTTTTGAGACCACGGCGGAGGATGTAAAGCGCCGGCGGCGCGATTTGGTCACGGACGGGGATGATGATGACCTTTTGTTTCCCTGTGGGTTGCTGCGCAATTTCCGCTTCCTGTGCGGGTGCGAGGGAAGGGATTAGGAAAAGGAGGGCGAAGAGGATGATTTTCATTTCTTTTAGGACTCCACTAACAAGAGACCAGAAACGCGACGAATGAAAGGAGGGAATGAGGGAATGCGAGGAACCCGGTCGCTGGTTTTCTGAGAGGAAAGGAACCGCGATTTAGAAATCGCGACGGCATTGGCTGGCATTTCCGGGTGGGAAAGAAGACACGGCTTTCGGCTTGGGTTGTCGCGGTTTCTAAACCACGGTTCCTTTCCGTGCTCTTCTAGCGAAAATCAGTGGAAGGATTTTGTTCACTGTCTATGAGGGCGGATTGGGATTTTGTCGGAACAGGAATGTCCCGAATCCTTAGCCGAGGACGAGTGCCGTCCGCGAGGTGGCGTAGAATTTCAACTCACCATCCTTGTGGGCCGGGTAATCGACGGAGTGGTCGATGCGGGAGTGGCCGCCGTATTTTCCTTCGTCAGAATCGAGGAGGAGTCTGTGGGTAGTGTTGTTGTGCGGGGCGATTCCGTAGTCGGGGATGGATTTGTCGGCGGAGAGGTTGATGACGAAAATGAGGTTGGCGCGTTCGGCGATGAGTATCTTGTTTTCGTGATCTAGGTGGAGGAGCTGGGCGGGGGCGGATTGGAGGACTTTGCGCTCCTTGAGGAGGTTGACGAGATCGCGATCCCACTCGGCTAGCCACTTGTATTTAAGTTCTTCGTTATCGACGAGCGACCATTGGCGGCGGCAGTAGTGGTAGGACCAGCCGTTGCCCTCGCGTGGGAAGTCGAGCCATTCGGGGTGGCCGAATTCGTTGCCCATGAAGTTCAGGTATCCCTCACCGCCGAAGGCAGCCGTCATGAGGCGGATGATCTTGTGGAGGGCGATGCCGCGCTCAATGACGGGATGCTGGTTTTCCACATCCATGTGCCAATACATCTCCTTGTCCATGAGGCGGAAGGCGAGAGTCTTGTCACCGACGAGTGCCTGGTCGTGGCTTTCGGCGTAGGAGATGGTGGCCTCGTGGAAACGGCGGTTGGTGATGACGCCCCAGAGCTCGTCGAGATCCCAGTCCTCGTCGCGCTGGTGCTTGAGAAGTTTGATCCAGTGGTCGGGGATTCCCATGGCGAGGCGGTGGGTGAAACCGACTCCACCTTCGGAATTCGGCCGACAGAGGCCTGGCATGCCGGACATGTCCTCGGCGACGACGATGGCGCCGGGTTTGATTTCCGAGATGAGTTCGTTGGCGAGTTTTAGATAAAGGATGGCTTCCTCGTCAGCGTCATCTCCGAAGTAATCTTCGTAGGCACTGAAGGCGCGGGTGCCGTGGGAGTGATAGAGCATGGAGGTGATACCGTCGAAGCGGAAGCCGTCGAAGCGAAATTCTTCAAGCCAGTAGCGGACGTTGGAGAGGAGGAATTGTTTCACCTCCGGGCGGCCGTAGTCGAAGCATTTGGAATCCCACTGCGGGTGGTCACCCTTTTCTCCGCCGTGGAAATACTGGTGGCCGGATCCGTCGAGGTTGTTGAGGCCTTCCGAGATGTTTTTAACGGCGTGGGAATGGACGATGTCTAACAGAACGGCGATGTTCATACCGTGAGCTGTATCGATCAGGTATTTCAAATCCTCGGGTGTGCCGAAGCGGGAGCAGGCAGCGAAAAACGAGGAGACGTGGTAGCCGAAGGAGCCGTAATAGGGATGCTCTTGGACGGCCATGAGTTGGACGGTGTTGTAACCGGCCCTTTGAATGCGGGGCAGGACGTGGTCGGCGAACTCGCGATAGGAATGGACGCGCGGTTCCTCGCCCGCCATGCCGGTGTGGGATTCGTAAATGAGAGGGGCGGTGATTTCCGAGGGGTCGAACTCATGCTTCCAGATGTATTGGTCATCCGGATTCCAGATTTGGCCGGTGTAATCGTGCGAGACGGAATCTTGCACGGCGCGGGTGATGGTGGCGGGGAGGCGGTCGAGGCGGGCATCGTCTGCGCCGTGGATGTGGAGTTTGATTTTTTCCCCGTGGGAAAGTTCCCCTGAGGCTAGCTTGAGTTCCCAGACACCGCCGTTCTTTTTTTCGAGAGGATTGGTGTCGCGGTTCCAATTGTTGAAATCGCCGATTAAGGAAACGGCTTTCGCTTCGGGTAGCCATTCGCGGACGACCCATTCGTTGGAAGCGCTGTTAAAATGGATGCCACTGTATTTGTGCCCGCGTGAGTAGGCGGCGAGAGAGCCGTTGTTTTCCCGGATTTCGCGAAGGGCATCTTTAAAGCGTGCGGAGCGGCGGCGGATGGCATCGGTCTGCGGCTCCAGCCAAGGATCGTCTTGCACCAGTTTTGGGAGTTCGGACTTTTCTTCCATACCGTTGAGTAAAGGTGGGAGGTGTGTGCTTGGAAACAGAAAAGGGTTGGGCGGATCCTTCAATTTGAATCTTGGTTACCAGGCTCGAATCACTAGCCTCTGCTCATGTTTACCGGAGCGATTGAAGCGCATTTCACGGGCTGGGATTGGGCCGTATTAGTCGGTTACCTGCTGCTGACCACGTGGGTGGGGCATAAAATGAGTGGGCAGCAGGCAAGTATTAAGGATTTCTTTTTAGGTGGAAGGACGTTGCCGTGGTGGGCTGTGAGCGGATCGATGATCGCCACGGAGATTAGTGCGCTTACCTTCATTGGGGTGCCCGGAATTGTTTTCGGACTCATGGGCGATTGGACATATTTACAGTGGGGAGTAGGCTCGATGGTGGCTCGCTTCGCTGTGGCTTATTGGTTGATTCCTCTTTACTACGAGAAGGAGATTTACAGCCCATACGATTTCATGGGAAATCGCCTCGGTGCGAAAGTGAAGACCTTGGTGACGGGATTGTTTTCCTTGGGTTCGATTCTTGGACAAAGTGTTCGCGTGCTGGTGACGGCGATTATTTTGCGAGAGGTGACGGGGTTGTCAGTGGAGTTTTGTATCGTTGTGATCGGATTAGTTGCGGTGATCTGGACTTTGATGGGAGGGATGCAAACGGTGATCTGGACGGATGTAATGCAGTTCTGCTTGTTTGTTTTTGGAGGGCTGTTGGCCTTGTTTCTGTTGTTAAAAGGGCTGGGCTGGAGCGAGGTTGTGGCGCTGAACCAAGTGGTGGTGGATGGTGTCGCGATCGATAAGATGCGTTTCCTTGATCTGACAGCACCTTTTGAAAAGCCGGAGTTGCGCTACACGTTATGGGTGGGCTTGTTGGCGATGCCCTTCCAGAACTTTACGGCCTTTGGGGTAGACCAGCTTAATACGCAACGCATGTTCTGCTGCGGAAGTGTGAGTGATGCGCGCAAGGCGATGTGCTGGAGCAGTGTTTCTCTTCTGATTACACTGTTGATGTTGGCGGTGGGGTCGGGTCTTTTTGCTTGGTATCAGCAATATCCGCCGGAGGCAGCTTTGGCAGCCAAGTTCGCTGAGAGCCCCAACAATGTTTTTCCGGCTTGGATCGTGCGTGAGGTGCCGGTGGGCTTGAGCGGATTGATATTGGCCGGAGCTTTCGCGGCAGCCATATCCAGTTTGGATTCAATTTTGGCAGCGCTTAGCCAGACGAGTTTGTCAGTGATCTACGGACAAGAGCGAATGGAAGAGGAGGGGCAAGGGGCGCGGATGGTGAAGATTTCGCGAATCGCTGTGTTGATTTGGGGGGTGATTCTGACACTTGCCGGTTTACTGTTGTGGGAGATCTATCGCCGGAACGATGATAGTGATTTGATTGGTCTGGCTTTCGGGATGGTGGCATACACCTACGGCCCGCTGTTGGGGGTTTTGCTGGCGGCGTTGATTCCGTGGAGGGTGAGTGGAAGAGGTTTGGTCGTGGGAACTACTCTTTCGGTGTTGCTGGTGGCTTATTTTCGTCCAGAACTAATGAGTATTCTGGAGATGATCGGGCAGAAGGATTTGGCAAAGGCTCTGATCGAGAGTCGACCTAAGCTGGCCTCGGAGTGGTTCTTCCCTATAAATGCGCTGATCACATTGGCCTGTGGATTGGGCGGAGGTTTTTTCAAGCGTGAATAATTTGAGGCTGATCAAATGGGCAGTCGGCTGTATGACTTCGGGTTGAGATGATTTCGCTTTTGCTAGTGTTCTGAAAACCTTAATCTGACGGATGGGCGAAGGCGATTTTTTCCAAAAGCAAGGCGCAAGGAGGGAGTAAAAGCCAGCATACCATGCCCTACTGAGAAGGAGGGCACACACCGCTTGGCCGGAGAGGAGCGTAGGCAATCGAGATTCACGACTCGACGCGCAACCCAGCTATTGGGAAAAAGCGTCGAGCTTTCTGACCCTCCGCGACCATCGGAAGCCTTTTTCTCAAGACCTTAAAAATCCCCATCCGTCAGATGAAGATTTTCTGGGCACTAGTGCCTACCGGCGATTGAAGCGTGCCATTTCCCGTTGAGCCTCGCGCATCTCTACCTTTTTCTTCAGGTCGTGGCGCTGGTCGGAATGGGTTTTGCCTTTTCCGACGCCAATTTCTACTTTCACCCGCCGGTCTTTCCAGTACATCCGCAAGAGCGGCAGGGTGCAGCCTTTGATGGCGGTTTCTGCGGAAAGCTTGAGGATTTCTTTTTTGTGGAGCAGCAGACGGCGCGGGCGTTTCGACATGTGGTTGAACCACTCGCCGGCGGTCTGCCAGGGCTGGATGTCACAGCCGTAGAGAAATATCTGGTTGCCTTCGACGCGGGCAAAGGCGTCGGAGACGTTGATCTTGCCGGCACGGATCGATTTGACCTCGGTGCCTTTCAGCTCAAGACCAGCCTCGTATTTGTCGAGGATGTGGAAATCCCGACTGGCCTTGCGGTTGGTAGCGATTTCAGCACTCATTGGTTGGGCGGGCGGGTCGCTACCCTTTCTGGCACCCGGGGAGCCTGGTCAGATCGACATCGGTTTCTCGACGTACTTGATTTTCCCTTCAATGATCTCAGTAAGCGCGATATCCGCAGCACCCATGGAAGGGCGAGTCGGAATGAGCGGGGAGCGACCGCTGTTTAGCTGACGAACCCGTTGGGAAACGAGGTTAATGAGGACGAGAGGGTCGGAGACGATTTCAGAAGCCTGTTCAACAAGATCACTTTTCATGGTAGAGCCGGGAAGGAGCGGATTGGGCTTCGCCTGCTCAAAGGAGACTACATTCTCCGGGGGCTGGGGCTGGGCTTTTTCGCTCAAAACAAATTCGGTGTATAGGACGCGGGCTGGTTGTGAAACCAGAGATCACGGTCTTGTGCAAGCCCAAAATCGCTTGTTGCATGGTTTTTGGATGATTTTTTTGGAAAACTTGCCTACTTCGGCATCAGGTCGATCCCGAACTTTCTCAGCACGACTACGGTAATCCAGAATAGAATGGTAGTTAGGACGCAGTTCGCGCCGAGTGCAGACCAGAACGACCAGCCGTTCCGCAGCATCCACGGGAAAACTAGGAACATCGGTAGGGTGGGCAAAACGAACCAGAAAGTGCCTTCCGCATGCCCTGCGATTCTCTCAGGAGTCTGCTTGGCTTGATACATCCAGACCATCGCTAGTAGAGAAGTGAGCGGCAGGGCGATCAGAAGGGCAGAGAGCTTGTCGCTGAAAATCTGCACCTTGTTGACGATCAGAATGATAACCGCAGTGAGCAGAACCTTGGTAATATCCTGCGGGGTGAATGAGAAAATCTTGCTCCAGGGGATCGTGGACATGCTGGGAATTTTCCCGTCGTCCGCCCCACTCTTCAATAATAAATGCGGGAAAGTTGACCCCACCCCACTTTTCGCTAACGTCTCCCTTATGAACGCAGCTGAATTAGCCGGAAAAATCCTCGACTCCATGCTCGGGCATCTTGGTTTGGCCGCCGAAATCGAAATCCAGGAAACAGCAGACGGCCCAAGCCTGCAGATTTTTTCTGCAGAAAAGGAAGCCATCATCGGCAACAACGGCGACCGCCTCGACGACATTCAATACCTCGTAAACCGAATCCTCCGCCGCCAGATGCCAGATGCCGGGCGGGTGAAGGTGGATTGCGAGCACTTCCGCGCAATGCAGGAAGACCAGCTCGGAGAAGAAGTTCGTGAGATGATTGAGCTAGTGAAAACCCAAGGGAAGGCCTACCGTATGCGCCCGCTCAATGCTTACTACCGTCGTCTTGCCTACAACGAGCTGGCAAAGGATGACGGCATTACCGCAATATCCCCCTCCGGCGACGACCGCCTCAAGCGCATTAGCATTTCCCCGAAATAGTAAGATTCAGTGTGCTCGGCACCCATCCATCCATATGAAAAAATTCTTCTTTGATTGCGGCACCCGCGATTCCACCGCCTCGATCGGGCTCTTAGTCCTCCGCGTAGGTACCGGGCTGCTGATGCTGTTCGGCCACGGTCTCGGAAAGTTCCAGAATTTCGCTGTAGCGAAAGACAAATTCCCGGTTCCCGATTTTTTTCCCCTGAAATACATGTCGCCACCCATCAGTCTGATGGCAACCATAGGTGTGGAAGTCGGCTGCGCAGCACTTCTGATCCTCGGTCTCGCGACTAGGCCAGCGGCATTCGCATTCGCTTTCACAATGATTGTGGCGGCTTTCAATATCAACGCTGGCGAAGCCTGGTTCGCACCGGGAGGCATCGGGTCGAAGGAAGCCGGCGTGCTCTATCTGATACCCGCCATCGCCATCCTCCTCTCCGGAGCCGGCAGTTACTCGCTCGATGCGTCAATCCATAAGGAAGGTCGCCGCCGCAGCAAATGGTGAACAAAGTGACCTCTTCCTTCGGGTTTAAAGTTTAGAATGACTTGAGAGAGCCTTAGCGATCAGTTCACTACCCGGCAAAGATCACCCTTCATAGCCCATAGGCAATTTAAAGTTTTGCAAACTCACCGCCTCGTTCTCCCCAGCGATCTGAACCATTACGGTTTTCTTTTCGGCGGTCGTTTGTTGGCATGGATTGACGAGGCATCGTGGATTGCCGCTTCACTGGATTTCCCCCACTGCCAGTTCGTCACCATAGCCATGGACAAGGTCGAGTTCCGCCACGGCGTCCGAGACGGCACCATCCTCGGCATTCACTGCACACAATCCAAGAAAGGTAGTAGTTCGGTCACTTATCTGGTCGAAGTCACCGACGAAAAAAATACCCACACCCCACCGATTTTCACTACCCACGTCACGTTCGTTTCCGTGAACGACAAGGGAGAAAAAAGGGCAATCTAGGAACTTCCGGGAATGATTCACACTCTCGACATCGTCCTACCCCTCGCGCGCTCGGAAAGCGACGAGGCGCGGAAAGCCACTGTTGCAAAGATGCTGAATGTCGATCCGGAACGTATTACCGGCCTGAGGCTTCGGAAGCATTCCATCGATGCGCGGCAGCGGGAGGTGAAGGTGCAGCTCCGGCTGGAAGTGGCGGTGGATGAGGATTTACCTGAGGAGGTGAAGCCGGTTTGGTCGGCTCCCGTGCTTTCTGAAAATGCGAAGCGGGTGGTCATTATTGGTGCGGGGCCGGCGGGCTTGTTTGCCGCGTTGCGGTGTCTAGAGCTTGGGCAGAAGCCGATTGTGTTGGAGCGCGGGAAGGATGCATCCGCGCGGCGCTTCGATCTTGCGCCCATCCTTCGTGAGGGCCGGGTCATTGAAGATTCCAACTACTGCTTCGGCGAGGGCGGGGCGGGGACTTTCTCCGACGGTAAACTCTACACCCGCGCGAAAAAACGTGGCCCCGTCGCGGAGATCTACCGTATTCTTGTTGCTCACGGAGCTCCCGAAAAAATCCTCACGGATGCACACCCACACATCGGCTCGAACCTCTTGCCCAACGTAGTCAAAGCGATACGGAAATCTATTATTGATCATGGTGGCGAAGTCCATTTCCAAGCGAAGGTGAACGACCTTCTGATCTCAGATGGTGGCATCAAAGGAGTTTCCACCACGGACGGCCGGGAGTTTCTCGGAGAAGCTACAATCCTCGCCACCGGCCACTCTGCACGGGACATCTACAGTCTCCTCGCGGAGAAAAAAATCCTGATGGAACACAAGCCTTTCGCCATAGGCTTTCGCATCGAGCACACCCAGCCCTTCATCGACCGGCAGCAATACAACATTCCGGAAGGACGTCCCCGACCGGATCTTCTGCCCGCCGCCCGCTATCGCCTCGCTACGAAAATCGACGACCGCGGTGTGCATTCCTTCTGCATGTGCCCAGGTGGTTGGATCGTCCCGGCAGCGACGGAAGACGCGCAGGTGGTGGTGAACGGTATGTCGCTTTCACGCCGCGATTCGCCCTTCGCGAATTCCGGGCTCGTCACCTCCATCGAGCCGGAGGACATCGCGAAGCTCATTCCAGAGCACGGAATCATGGCGGGCATCGCCTTCCAAGAGGGTATCGAGCGATCCGCGAAAACTGCGGGCGGTAACCAGACGCTGGGCCAGGTGGCTCCGGCACAGCGAGCGGCGGATTACCTATCCGGAAAGATTTCATCCGACCTACCAGATACCTCATACTTCCCGGGCCTCAATTCCGCCCCCCTTCACGAGTTACTTCCAAAGCAGGTCACCTACCGCATTCGCAAAGGATTGAATCTCTTCAACCGCCAGATCAAGAACTACGCCTCCTCCGAGGCACTCCTGTTAGGCTTCGAGACTCGCACCTCATCTCCTCTCAGAATTCCCCGCGATCCGGCGACCTTGCAGCATCCAGAAGTCTTAGGCTTCTTCCCTTGTGGCGAGGGTGCAGGATATGCAGGTGGCATCGTCTCCGCCGCCCTCGACGGTCTCAGATGCGCGGATGCTACTGTGGAAGTCTAGAAAAGTTCCATCTGTTCCTCGTCCGGAACATCGTGGAAACGGACGCCGACTCCCAGCAGTCGCGCGGGCTTCCCCTCGGATCTGGACTCTACTTCTGTTAGGAGTTCGCTGAAAATCTCACGGTTTAGCTCCGGGTTCGCGCGCTCAGCAGTGGTGCGGCGGAAGTCGGAGAATTTCAGTTTCACCACCAAGGAGCGCACCTGTCGGTCGGTGTGGCGGGAGGTGAGCTTCTCTTCCAACTCATCGAGCATCACCTTCATTTCCCGCTCCAGCATCGGGATGCCGTGGAGGTTTTCTGAAAAAGTATTTTCGATGCTGAGGGATTTTCTAGGGCTGTCGGGATTCACTGGGCGTTCGTCGCGCCCCCAGCAGCGGTCGTGCAGTTCCGCCCCGTAGCCGCCGAGTCGGCGCACCCACTCGAAGCGGTCGAGTGCCCGGTATTGGCCGCAGGTTTCCATCCCCATCGCGGAAAGTTTCTCGGCCATTTTTCCACCCACGCCTGGAATTTTTCGGAGGGGAAGTTCTTTCATGAATGCCGCCGTATCCGCCGGGGAAACACAGAACTGCCCGTCCGGCTTTTTCCAATCACTGGCGATCTTGGCAATCAGCTTGTTCGGCGCGATTCCCGCCGAGGCTGTCAGCCCCGTATCCTCCCGGATCTGCTGGCGGATACGCGAGGCGATGATCGTCCCGGGCTCCGGGTTGTGGGTCACATCGAGGAATGCCTCGTCGAGTGAGAGCGGTTCGATGAGACTGGCGAAACGTGAGAAAACCTCCCGTATGCGTGCGCTGTCGCGTTTGTAAACATCGAAACGTGTCGGCACGATCAACAGCTCCGGACATTTTTCCAAAGCCATGAAAACCGGCATCGCAGAGTGGCAGCCGAACTTCCGTGCCTCGTAGTTCGCCGTGGTCAGCACCCCGCGCCGACTACTTCCGCCAACTCCCACCGGCTTGCCCCGTAGCTCCGGATTGTCCCGCTCCTCAATGGCCGCGTAGAAGCAATCCATATCGATATGAATGATCTTGCGAGGCGGCTCCTGCTGCACGCATGAACAAGCATCCTAGGCCAAGATTTTGCAAGCTGGTTTCCATCGCGGAGGGCGCGTCCCTTTCAAAGCCCGCCTGGATACGAACGCGTAAGCCCGTGAGAGCATCGATCACGTGTTCACGAATCGGTCGGACTGGATGCTCGAGAGTAAGAATTACTGAATCCCCCTGGATTTCGCAGAGCAGCTTTGTTCCCGGAGCCAAGTGGAGTTTGCTGCGAACCAGCCTTGGCATGACCACCTGCCCTTTACTGGAAAGCGTTGTCATTGTCATAGTTGAAAAATGGGCGGTATCTGCAAATTCATCGAGTAAGACGATCTTACAAAGTTGGCATTCACACTCCCAGCATCAGCGAAACGTGCTCCGCAGTCAGCTCTCCCATGGAAGTGCAGTCGGTGAAATCCTTGGTGCCGTGCATGCGATCCAGCTCGAGGGCGAGTCTGCGCACGTGTGCCTCCGGTGCGATCTGCTCGCGGCGCATGATGCCGAGGAGTGCGCGGAGACGGGTTGTTTCCACCTTCGCGCGCCGTGCCATCTGGGAATGCTCCTCGTTTACATACTGGTCGATGGATTTCCGGTTCAGCACTCCGAATGCGATACGCGTGATCGGCCGGTTCGAGTTGAAACGGAAGGCGAGGTAGATGTTTCCGTTGCCCTCGTAGGACTGCTGGTCGAAGTCGATGGCGCGCACGCGGTACTGCACTTCTTCAAAATCCGGCGTGATATCGACCACGTAGTTCACACTCCGCATATCGCCGAGCAGACGGATGAAGGAGCGCTCCGTGAATTTCGTAAACTCCTTCGCGATCCGTACCTTGTTCAGCTTCGGGTCTGGCAGATAATCGCGAAGGAATGCATCTCCCGGAACGCCCGCGATATGCTCTTCGATCAGGGTTTCGCCCTTGATGAAGTAATTGATTCGGTTTGGCGAAAGGATGTGCTCCAGCTCCAGTCCGTAGATACGGGAGGCGTCCACTTGCTTCACGTAGAAGTAGTCGGAGTTGTCGTTAAAAAGGTTGGTCACGCGGATGCGGAAAGGCTTCGAGTTTCCAAAATCCCCGAAGTCGATGCGATCCACAAGAAGATGTTCGTGCTCCAGGGCTGCGGCGTCGCGGCCGATTTTCAGCTCACTGTAGATCCGGATGAGACCCTTGCGGAGGTCGTCGATGACTTCCGGTTGGTACATCACGGTGAGCCATAGTGTCTCCCGTCCACGCGGATCTTCGTAAGGGACGGCACCTGTGAAACGGGTCAGTTCCTTATAGATATTCGGGATCTCCCGGAGCCGGTCGAACCGGTAAAGATACTGCCTCAGCGGGGGGGAAATCCCGTACATGATCTTTCGCTCCGGAATCATCGCGGCAATCTTATTGCCGCCGCCGAGAAACTCCAAGGCTCATCTTGGGTCAGTCCGTTCAATCGTATTCCCGCACTATGAAGAGGAAAGAGGAAGCACGGATGCACCCAAGGGCATAGCAGACGCGGATCGGATTCTTTGTGGAACTATTTCAGTCCGCCACAAACCTGAGATCGAGAAAATCCAAGAGGTCTTTTCTTGTCTTAAAACCGTGCCTGGCTTTCCGTCCGGAATCCATGGGTATCGTCCATTCCGCTTCCAGCGTGCCCGCATCGATGATCCGGGTCGGGAGGCCGATTTCCCGCGCCTCTTCCACCGTTTCCCCTGTGCCGCCGATTCCCCGTGCGGGTTTTCCGCCCCATGCGAAGAGAAATACATCCGCCCACTCGATCAGGTTGCGGGATACTGCCTGGTAGGCTTCCGGTGCTTCCCTTCCACCGGGCGTGATATATTTCGCGAGGGCGACTCCGAAAAGTTTTTCCGCCAGCTCCCATTCCGCCGAGTCTTCGAAATCTTCCGCAAACCTTGCCTCGGAAAATGGAAGCACGACGATTGTAGGAATCCGAAGATCGATACAGGAGCGCAGGAAAATCAGATCCGCCCCGGCGGCAGCGCTGGAGATCCCGATCACACGCCCGCCGAGCTTATCCTTCATTTCCGATAGCTCTTCCCGGATGATATTGCGGAGTCCCTCGGGGTCCGGGACGTTCCGGTGCCCGGCGAAGCCTAGGATTTTTGGCTGGCGTGTGGGATCACTCATCCTCGAAGTGCGATAGTTTTACCACCTGTTCCGCATGCGCAGTGCCCGCCTCACATAGGAAATCCATCAACTCAAGGTTGTCCAAGGTGAAGCCGCCTTTGGTGACGAGGGCGGCGGCGTTCAGATCTTCCTCGGTGAAGATTTTGTCGTAGCCTGCGTAGAGGAATTCGGAGTCTCCCGAAGGCCGTGCGAGATCGCCCACTTCTCCATCGACCGACGGTCCGTAACGGCATTCGCCATGCACCCGGCAGAGGAGATCCTGATATTGGAGGAATGAGTCGATCAGCGAGGACGGCAGAAGTTTCGCCTGAGAAAGGACGTCGAGGAAATGGTCGGCCAGCACGAGATCCGGATTCCCAGATTTCTCGCGGAGCAGGGTCTCGATGCGCTTCGCATACTGAAGAGCGAAAAGCCCGCGAATCCCACCGCCGTCAAAAGACAGCAGGCGCGCCCTCCCGGCAGGTGCATCCGTGATCGCTCTCATCAGAGCGCAGCATCACCGACCCTCCGCATGCCCTCAAGAAAATTGGCAGGATGTTTTTCATAAAAAAACTAAGCTTCCTTCTGCCTGTGTGTCTCTATAATACAAACATATGAAATCTCTCTTCTTTTTCCTGTTCCTAGCCTTGATAATTCCACTTTTCGCCGCCGAACCGGCACCGACGCGCAAGCAGGCGGAGAAACTTGAGAAAGGTGGCAACTGGCGCGAGGCCTACGAGCTGCGGGTGAAACTGCTGCGCAAGATCAGCGACAAGGAATCAGGGAAAGACCTGCAACTGGCACTGAACTCCCAGAATCGGCTGCGGGAGCAGAAAAACTTCGATGCGCTGCTGGATGAGCTGACGATTTTCCGGAAGGACAATCCGGATTTCATGCTGGCGGCGGGGCAGGCGTATCTCAGCGCGCAGCACTACGGGCAGCTGCTGGACAATGAGTTCCAGCGCGGCAGCCACGTGAGCGGGAGCGGTGAATGGAAGCAGGTGCAGGAGCAGGACAGGTTGAGGGCGCTGCAGTGCTACATCCAGGCGTGGGATAAGGTGAAGAAGGGCGGAAAGGAAGAAGTGCAGGTGCTCAGGGCGCTGGCGGGCGCGCTCAACTGGAACCGCAACGGCGGATACTTATGGCGGCTATATTTGAAGGCCGACCTTGCGGCCACGCCGGACTACACGGAGCAGGATGATGTAATCACCAGCAGCGGGGCGCCCGTTGGCAAGGATGGGGAGCCGGACTATATCAACATGCCGGAATCGTGGGGAACGGCGGCCTCTGACGGCGAGCGCTGGCGCTGGCTGATGGCGGAAATTGCCCGGATTTCACCGGCAGATGGCTCGCAGGAGGCGCTGGGGTGGCTGCGCTTCTGCCAGCAAAACTACGGGGTCAACACGCTTGCCTCCTACGGTTGGTGGTCGCAGCCGGATGTCAAGAAACGCGACGGTATTCTCCAGGCATCGACGCTGAAGGAGGGGGAAACGATCGCGAATCTGGCGAGCGGGGTGAAGCGTTTCACACTGCGCGAGGACTACCAATACATCCCAGGGCTGCGCGAGCTGATGCGTGGCGGAAAGAACTCTCCTTCGTCGCAGGCGGGGGATACTCTGGTGCAGGTTTTCATGAATCGCAGTCAGCTGGTGAAAGCTGCGGAGACGCTGGAAGAGGTGATTCGCCTGCACGGTACCGGCAACAACGACAGCCGGACAAAATTGCTCAAGCAGATCCGTGGGAACTGGAGCAAATTCGGGGTGACTCCGACATATTTCGCCGCCGCGCCAGTGGATGTGCCGATTACTTTCCGCAACGCGAAGTCGGTTAAACTTTCCCTGACGCAGGTGAAGGAAGGGCAGGTGATGCAGGACGCAATCAAGTATTTGAAGGGAAACCCGGAGCAGCTCGACCGCCGGAACATCTCATTTTCCCAGCTCGGTAGGAAGCTACTTGAGGAGAAAGGGAAGAAGTATCTCGGCAAGGAACTTCGCTCATGGACGCAGGAACTGCAGCCAGAGGCGGGCCATGTGAACACGGAGGCGAAGCTCGGACTCGGCAAGCTCGCGCCGGGCTGCTACCTACTGCAATCCTCGGTGAAGGACGGCAATACCGCATGGGTGGTCGTGTGGGTGCGGGATCTCGTGCTGTTGAAACGGAGCGGTCCGGAGGGGATGGTGTTCCATCTCGTCGATGCGGCTGGGGGTGCGCCGGTGGCGGGTGAGTTGGAATTCTTCGGCTACCGCGCTGACTACATCCAGAAGCCCAAGGACAAGCGGCGCTTCAACATTATCACCCACCATTTCCGCAGGAAGACGGATAAGAAAGGCATGCTGGTGCTGAAGCAAGAGAAGGATTGGAACAGGGCAATCTGGCAGATCATCGCCAGATCCGGCAAGCGAACGACTTATTTCGGAGACAGCAACCTCAACTGGCGCAGCGCTTCCAATCGCGGCTGGTATCTCAACAATAAGACGATTGGTATCACGGATCGACCCGTTTACCGCCCGGGGCAGACGGTTCATGTGAAACTCTGGGCAGGAGAGGCGCGCTATGATCTCGGCGATGAATCGCCTTTCGCCGGGAAGACGGCGAAGATCGAGGTGCGGGATGGTCGCAACGAGGTTGTCTTCGAAAAGGACGGTCTGGTTGCCGATGGGTATGGCGGGATTGAGTTCGACTTCGATCTCAAGGAGGAGGCTGCGCTTGGGAACTACAATGTCCGCGTCACCGGTGCGGTGCCGAATACGAATTTCTCCTTCCGCGTAGAGGAATACAAGAAGCCGGAGTTCGAGGTAAAGGTGGAGGCACCCGATGAACCGGTGGCTCTCGGTGAGTCCTTCGAGGCGACGGTTTCCGCAAACTACTACCACGGTGCGCCGGTGACCGAGGCGACGGTGAAGATCAAGGTGGAGAGAAACTTTTTCAACGACCGCTGGTTCCCCCCCGGTCCGTGGGACTGGCTTTACGGGCCGGGCTACTGGTGGTGCTACGGGGAATACCCGTGGTATCCGGGTTGGGCGAGGTGGGGTTGCATTCGTCCGCCTGCTCCATGGTGGGGTAACCGCGGTCGCGCGGGAGCGCCGGAGCTGGTGCTTGAACAAACCGGCCTGATCGGCCCCGACGGTAAGGTGAAGGTCAAGATCGATAGCTCGATCGCGAAGCTGGTTCACGGCGATCAGGATCACAAGTATACGATCAGTGCTGAGGTGGTGGACGCCTCGCGGCGGACGATTGTGGGGAACGGAGCTGTGCTCGCGGCGCGTGAGCCGTATGCGGTGACCGTGTGGCTGGATCGTGGCTACGCAAATGTCGGCGACAAGGTGACGGGAACCTTTTCCGCCCGAACCCTGGACGGGAAAGTGGTCGCGGGGAAAGCCAAGGCAATCCTGTATTCGACGAGCGTCGATGAGGACGGCAAGATCGTTGAGAAGAAGATCGCGAAGTGGACGCCCAAGGGCAACGAATGGGTCTTCGAGGCTTCGGAGCCGGGGCAATACCGCATTGCCGTGAAATTTACGGACAAGAAAGGCCGCAAGCAGGAGGGCGCGACGGTGTTCTCCGTGCGCGGCGCGGAGGATGATGAGGGCGGCGATTTTCGCTACAACGACCTCGAGCTGATCCCCGACAAGAAGGAATACCGCCCGGGCGATACGGTCAAACTGCTGGTGAATGTGAACAAGCGGAAATCGCGCGTGTGGCTTTTCGTCCGCACCGGCCAAGGCAAGCAGGAGGAGACGAAGATCATCCGGATGAAGCGCAAGTCGCAGGTGGTGAAAATCCCGGTCGCGCTCGGTGATATGCCGAACTTTTTCATCGATGCCGTGACGGTGGTAAACGGCGAGGTGCACAGCGTGACCCGTGAGATCGTGTTACCTCCGGAGAAACGCAAGCTTGGAGTCGAGGTGATCCCGGCGAAATCAAAGCTCAAGCCACGCGAGAAGACCTCGCTGACGATCAAGATCAGCGACTCCAACGGAAAGCCCTACAAAGGGTCGGCGGCGATCAGCATCTACGACAAGAGCTTGGAATATATTTCCGGAGGCTCGAACGTGGGCGAGATCGTGCCCTTTTTCTGGGACTGGAAGCGCCGCCACTACGGAGTGAACATGGAGAATTCCCAGAGGCTGATGGGTAACCACATGCAGATGCCGAAGACGACCTTTATGCAGCAGCTAGGGATGTTCGGGGGGATTGCTCCAAGGTCTCGCGGTGGCTTTGGGGGTGAGCGCATGATGAAGGGAGGTGGTGCGGTCATGGCAGGTAAGATGGCTCCTCAGGTGGATTCTATGGCGGAGATGGCGATGGATTCTGAGGATAGCTTCGGTGCCAATAATTTGGGAGGCGAGGCAGCCCCGGAGGTGATGGTGCGTTCGGAATTCGCGGACTTGCTGAAATGGGTCGGGTCGGTGGAGACGAACGAGAAGGGCGAGGCGACCATCGAGATCGAGATGCCCGACAACCTGACAACCTGGAAGATCAAGACTTGGGCGATGGGCAAGGGCACGCGGGTCGGCGAGGGCTCGGCGGAGATCGTGACGAGCAAGGATCTCATTATCCGCCTGCAGGCTCCGCGTTTCTTCGTGGAGAAGGACGAGGTGACGCTGAGTGCGGTGGTCCATAACTACCACAAAGAGGCGAAGGACGTGACCGTGAGCCTTGAACTCGACGGCAAAAACCTGGAATCCACCGGCGACATGGAGCGCCGGGTGGCAATCCCTTCCAAGGGCGAGACGCGGATCGACTGGACAGCAAAAGCCGTTTCCGAAGGCGAGATTACCATCCGTATGAAAGCCATCGCCGCCGATGACTCGGACGCGATGGAGATGAAATTCCCGGTCTATGTGCATGGCATGGTGAAGACCGAATCCTACAGCCGTGCGATCGCGCCGGAGGGCAAGAAGGCGGTGATCGAATTCACCCTTCCGCAGGAAAGGCGTCCTTCAGAAACGAAGCTGACGCTCAACTACTCGCCCAGCGTTGCCAGCGCGATGATCGATGCGCTGCCCTACCTCGCGAGCTATCCCTACGGTTGCACCGAGCAGACATTGAACCGTTTCGTTCCGACCACGGTAGTTCACCACATCCTTAAAGATCTCGGCCATGACCTTGCGGCGATTAAGGACAAGCGGTCCAATCTGAATCCGCAGAAGATCGGCGATCCAAAGGAACGTGCGAAGGATTGGCAGCCGAAGAACCCGCATTGGAATCCCGTGTGGGACGAGGCGGAGGTTGCGAAGATGGAGCGGGCGGGTATCGCCAAGCTGCGCGATCAGCAGAATCCCGATGGTGGCTGGGGATGGTTCTCGGCCTACGGAAATCACTCCTATCCGCACACTACGGCGGTGGTGATGCACGGGCTATTGCTCGCCCGCGATAACGGTGCGAAGATCCCAGGGGACATGATTGAGCGCGGCCTCGCATGGCTCGCGAAGCATGAGGAAACAGAAGCGGACAGGATCGCCAACTGGAACAAGCGCGACAAGAATACCAAGCAGAAAGCGGACTCCATGGATGCACTCGTTCGCCGCGTGCTGGGTGAAGGCGGCAAGGATCACAAGCCGATGCAGAGTTTCCTTTTCCGGGATAAGAACGACCTGCCGGTCTATGCGAAGGCGTTGCTCGGGCTGGAGCTGCACCGCACCAAGGAGATCGCGAAGCGCGACGAGGTGATCCGCAACATCCGGCAGTTTCTCAAGCGCGACGAGGAGAACCAAACGGCTTATCTCGAGCTCGGCAACAGGAGATATTGGTGGAACTGGTATGGCAGCGAGTTTGAGGCGCAGGCCTGGTTTCTCAAATTGCTAGCTGCCGCCGAGCCGCAAAGCCCAGATACACGAGGGCTGGTGAAATACTTAATCAACAATCGCAGCCACGCGACTTACTGGAATTCCACACGAGACACCGCGTATTGCATCGAGGCGATAGGCGATTACCTCAAGGCCAGCGGCGAGGGTGATCCGGATCTCACCGTGGATGTGATGCTCGATGGTAAGAAGCTGAAAACCGTTGAGATCACCAAGGAGAACCTTTTCACCTACGACAGCTCGGTGATCGTCGCCGGGGACATCCTCACCACCGGCAAGCACACGATCGAGCTGCGCAAGAAAGGCAAGGGGCCGCTCTACGCGAACGCTTACGTCGAGTATTTCACACTGGAGGATTTCATCACGAAAGCCGGTCTGGAGGTCAAGGTCGAGAGAACGTATTACAAACTCGTCCCGGACAACAAGGTCATCGACGCGGTCGATTCGCAAGGCCAGGCGATTGACCAGAAGCGCTCGCGCTACAAGCGTGTTGAGCTGAAGTCGGGCGACGAGGTGAAGAGCGGCGATCTCATTGAAGTCGAGCTCGGGATCGACAGCAAGAACGACTACGAATACCTGCTTTTCGAGGACTGGAAAGCCGCCGGAATGGAGGCTGTAGATGTGCGCAGCGGCTACAACCCGAACGGCCTCGGTGCCTACATGGAGTTGCGGGATGAGAAGGTTTCCCTGTTCGTGCAGAATCTGCCGCGAGGACGACATAATCTTAGCTACCGCCTGCGTGCCGAGATACCCGGGAAATTTAGCGCTCTGCCGACGCGTGCCGAGGCGATGTATGCGCCGGAGTTGCGGGCGAACAGTGATGAGATGAAGATTTCCATTTCCGACAGGTAGCCAGGATGAAGTTTGCAAGATCACCTGAAATTTTAAGGAATTTTTCGTGCAGATTTTCTTTGAACTGGGTGGCGAAGGTTCTTCATCCCCCAACGGGGATACGGTTTTCAGCCACGATTTGTGAAATGTCGACGCATCAGGTGGAAGGGAACCGCGATTTAGAAATC
>TARA_B110000037_G_scaffold101356_2_pt1 | contig 36324 bp, 36 predicted proteins | sample TARA_B110000037 | Tara Oceans TARA_B110000037 (sample SAMEA4397196) | marine metagenome | biome: Polar Biome; feature: [MIX] marine epipelagic wind mixed layer (ENVO:01000061); material: water (ENVO:00002006), including particulate matter (ENVO:01000060) such as... | depth 10-100 m | reverse complement strand
TTTTTTTTACCAAAGTTATCATTTCTCTGAAATAAGTTTGGTACATTAATGGTACAAATAAGTTTATGGAGGAAAAATTAATTGAAGCCGTACAAAAAAAATATGGTGTTAAAATATTAAACCGAGGAGATTGCGAAAAATTATCGGAAATAATTCTTGAACAAACGAATGAAAATGTGAACTACAACACCCTTAGACGAATTTATGGCTTGGCTCAGAAGGTGAAAACGCGTAGGGATACCTTAGATGTTTTGAGTCGATTTATTGGTTATAAGTCCTACTATAATTACGTTAATGAGTTGCCACATGAAGTAAGTTGGGAGAGTCGTTTAAATTTATATGAATTAATTGATAAGAATGACACAAAGAATCTTCTTCTGTTTTTAGAGAATAAGGCGCAAAGCTCGGAAGACATGGTACTACCGCTAATAAATTTGATACGAGAGTATTTATCGGCTAGAAAAATTAATGAATTGAATATCCTGTTCAATTCTGATTTACTAAAAAAAAATATAATTACCTATAACCAAAAATTAATTGTAGGTAATTCGATAGGTATATTATTGCGGAGTATTCAACTAAATAAACACGAAAGAACTGCACTGTCCAAAACAATGTTCTATCGAACAACTATTTTTGAAATATTTGTAGACTATTCTTCACTCAACGGGTATTATTCGGAGTTTTCACACTTATTAATCAAAAAACGAGATTACAAAAATAAATTATTCATTAGATGTCTACTAAACTTGAAGGCTTATCTAAACAATTCTAAAATAACCAGTATTCATATTAAAAATAGCGCGCTCATAAATCTTCATCCGGTTCTTAGGGGGAGGTATTATTCCAATTTCCTTCTTGGTGATAAAAAAAGCGAATTACAATTTTTTAATATTAAATCACTTGTATCAAGTAATGATCTCTTTCAGTCTTATTACGAACCAATGGTAATATCTATTGTGACCATGAACACAGAAGTAAAATATTGGCTAATAACGCAAGTTGAAAAAGCATTTGAGCAGAAAATCTATAGCGAACCACATTACATAAATACTTACCAGTTAATGAAAACGCATTACTATGCGGAAATAGGAGAAAAAAAAAAATCTAAAGATATATTTGAAGCCATAAATATTGACAATTTCATTTTAAGTTATAAGTCATTTCTTCTATATTTCTACTATTCTTTAGGTTATGAACTTTATGAAACAACAGAAATGAATGAACTTATGAAACAGTCTCTCAAAAACAATCCTTATAAACGACTTAAATACAACTATAAAAAGAACTAATATCCTAATTGTAAAGAGTACTTCAATTAGACAGTTTCTGCCACCTTCTTATTGGCAATAATACCAATTAAAAAGGCAACGATTGTCGCAAGAACTGCACTATCAATGACGATAGAAATTTCCGAATAGCGCCATAATACAACAAAGAACACAATCAAAAATAGGTTAGCGAGAATAACTATAAATGAACAAATTTTCGAAATTAAGCTGGGCGAGTTCCCCCATTGCATTAACTGTAATTGAACAAGTAAGATATAGGAAACGCCTATTGCGATTAGCCAATTGTAGGTAGTGAGCAACTCAATAATATTAAAGCTGACTAATCCCGAAAAGACAACCAACACCGCACCGATTGCGCCAATTGCTGCTTTTATTTTAGGGCTTGTTTGCGGGCTAAAAGCACTCAATAAATAGCTGCCCGCCATTACAATGGTAATTACGAAAACAAAAATGAGGATTTGAAAATTAACGGCTGAGAAAAATTCTCCTCCCATTGCAATAATGATCGCCATTAGGCACAGCACTGCAATAGATGTGATTGCTCCAATGCCAATTAATTTTCCTTTCATTGTGATTGCTTGTCTTTTTTATCGAAACCTAAAGATAAAATTATTCTGGAAAAGGACTCTCTGGTTTTTGTTCAATTTTCCATAAAAATCCTTTAAAAAATAATTCCTTTGGTGGAATTTGATCGATCGGATAAAAGACGCTCGTTGGATTATCTATAAACGATATTTTTTGAATTTCTCCATCTAAAAAACGAAATATTATTTCACTACATTCCTTTCGATCCATTCCTTTTAGCATTTTAAATTCAACGCCTGCAGAATCGGTTTTAGTCTCCTCCGGATAATACAAACTTTGTGCATTTTGTTCAATCCTAATTTGTTTGATTTTACTAGAGTCGAGTAGGGCAGCCATAAACTTCCCTTTCATTTGGTCATAATGAACGGAATCATTTTCGCGTGCTGAAATAAGCATGGCATTTTGGTACATAAACATTTTGTGAAATTCCCCATCATAATAAGTGGTGAATACCGAATCAGCAAAAAGCTGCATGTCTCCATTCCAAATAATTGGATTTTTGTGGAGTTTAAGAATAGAATCTGCTTCGCTAAAATAAGCCGAATCGCAACGAATAAAATTATCGCCGTTGATAATGGCTACGTTATTTTCAATAATTGAAAGTTTTGTATTCTTAAGGGTGTCTTGTTGATAGGTGATCATATCTCCCGATAAATAAAGCGTGTCTTTTTCAGAATATTGAAAAACGCGTGCATTGTCTTTTAAAATGAGTTCTTCATTCTGCGGTTTTTTTAATAAATAGTCGGACATAAACTTTACTTGTTCCGCGGTGTCATACATCACCACATTACAAAATCCTTCACCTAAATCCGTTTTCTGATTAAAGAGTAAGCTATCTGCGTAAAAACTACGCCCGGGTTCATTCAGCGTTGCACCGTTCCATAATTGAACCCGTTCTTCTTTTGAAAAATAAATCCCTCGATTACATTCTACAGTTGATGAGTCGAATAGGATAGTGGTGGGCCCATGAAAATGGGCACTCGAATTATTGGTTCTAAATTCTAGCGTGTCTGCAAAAAGTTCATATTTCGGATCTTGAATATGGACACTATCTTTAAAATAAAAAGTTTTTGAAGTGGAATAATAATATCCTTTTACGGATGTTAATTTTAAGTCCGAATTTATGCTCGAAATATTGGCGTGATTCTTATAAGCTCCGATTGATTTATTCCCGTCATAATCCAACAAATCCGTTAACATGACGTATTCGCTATCTCTGAAGCGAACATTGCTTAAAAGCTTTGATTTGTTTGTATTTCCATTAAAGATTAATGAGTCACAAAATAGATTTACAGTATCGCCTTGGTTGATTTGAACATCCCCATAAGCATTTACAATATTGGAATCTTGAAAATAGAGCGCAGAATCGCAAAATAAGCGAGTGTTTCCATGCTTAAACTCCACATGTCCCTTTGCCACAGTCGTGTTTTTATGCACGTCTGAATTGACAACATCCTCTGCAAAAACCAAACGAAAATTTTCGTTTTGGCTCCAGTTAGTATGTGGAATAAAAACGGCGCTTATTAGAAGCGCCGTTATTAATATGTTTGTTTTTGTAAACAAGTTACTTTCTAATAATCGTTTGCTCTCTATCTGGTCCTACAGAAACAATTGTTATAGGTGTTTGCAATTCTCGTTCCAAATAGGTGATATAGTCCAAAAACTCTTGTGGCGCATCTTTCATATCGCGCATTCCAGTTAAGTCTTTATTCCATCCTTTTACACTTTCATAAACAGGTTTAACGTTTAAAGAGTTAATATCGTATGGGAAGTAGTCTAATTTTTCACCATCAATATCATAATGCGTGCACACTTGTATTTCTTCAAAGCTATCTAATACATCCGCTTTCATCATAGAAAGTTGCGTAGCTCCATTTACCATAATCGCATATTTCAACGCTGGTAAATCAATCCAGCCGCATCTTCTGTCTCGTCCAGTTGTTGCGCCGTACTCATGTCCAATTTTGCGAATATTTTCACCGACTTCATTGTCCAACTCAGAAGGGAATGGTCCACTTCCAACTCGTGTGCAATATGCTTTAAAAATTCCAATCACTTCACCAATTCTATTCGGTGCAACGCCAAGTCCTGTGCACGTTCCAGCAGTAATTGTATTAGAGGATGTCACAAATGGATAGGTTCCAAAGTCAACATCTAACATAGTACCTTGAGCGCCTTCAGCTAATACGGATTTCCCATCATTCATAGCGTTATTAATATAATGTTCGCTATCAATCAATGTAAATTTAGACATGAACTCCATAGCTTCAAACCATTTTGCTTCTAATTCGGCTAATAATTCAGCATAATCATAATCACCTAAGATTGTTTTATGCTTTTCTTGTAAGGCAGAATATTTTTCTTTGAAATTGGGCGACAAAGAATCTCCCATTCTTAAACCGTTTCTTCCGGTTTTATCCATGTAAGTTGGCCCAATACCTTTCAATGTAGAGCCAATTTTGTTGATTCCTTTTTGCTCTTCAGAATACTTATCTAAAATTTTATGCGTTGGAACAATAAGGTGCGCTTTTTTGGAGATTAACAATTTTGACGTGACGTCAATGCCAATTGCTTCCAGTTTATCAATTTCATCTTTAATGATGATGGGGTCGATTACAACACCGTTACCAATTACATTTATGGTTTTGTCTCTAAAAATTCCAGATGGAATGGTATGCAAAACATACTTTTTGTCATCAAAAATTAACGTGTGACCAGCGTTAGGCCCGCCCTGAAATCTTGCGATTATATCGTAGTCAGGTGTAACAACGTCAACAATTTTTCCTTTGCCCTCGTCACCCCACTGTAATCCCAATAAAACATCCACTTTATTCATTTGTATTTCTTTATTAGCTATTTAAGAAATAAAAAAAAAACACCGTCTCGTTTGGGGGATCCAAATTGAAACGGAAGTCTCTCAGTTTTTAAAATTTCTTTTAAATCAAATTAAAATTTTCTTGTGCCTCAGCAGTTGAGTTTGCAATATTAAGAACTGTATTTAACTTAGTAAGCAAAAGTACTTGATTAATTTTCTCAGAGATATTAACAATGTACATATCGCCCCCGCTATTTCTACATTTTGTAAAAATTTTTATCAGTGCATTTATACCTAAACTATTCAATATTCTCACCTTTTCTAGGTTTAAGATCAAATTTGGTTGTGTGTTATTAATTTCTGCCTCTACAACAGCATGTATTTCTTCAAAATCAACTTCGGATAGTCCAGAACCCTCAACCAGAATTTCACTGCAGTTTTTGTGGGCTGTTTGTGATAAGGTTAAACTCATATTTACTTTTTACTCTTATTATCAATTCTTTCACCGTAAAAGTAGAGAGAATGATGATGTACTTTAACGTTGAACAATTCTTCAACAGTAGCTTTAATTTTTTCAATCCGAGGATCGCAAAATTCAATTACATCTCCTGTATCCGTGCAAATGATATGATCGTGCTGTTGAAAACCGTGCGATTTTTCAAATTGGGCGATATTATTTCCGAATTGATGCTTGCGCACTAAATCAGAACTCAGTAATAATTCAATTGTATTGTAAAGTGTCGCGCGACTTACACGATAATTTTTGTTTTTCATTTTGACATAGAGCGATTCAATGTCGAAGTGACCTTTTTGCGCGTATATTTCGGCCAGAATAGCAAACCTTTCAGGGGTTTTTCTATGGCCTTTTTGCTCTAAGAAATCGCAAAAAATGTCCTTAATTTTTTCTTGTAACTGCTCTTTTTCCATGTCGAAATATTAGGATTTTTAAAGTTAACTAATTTTCCCCAACTTATCTAATTAGTCGTTCCTTAAAAACAAGTTTACTCATTCTCTAATGGAGAATGGATTGAAGTCGAAAGGCAAATGTTGGAAGTTAAAAGACTTTGCTTCATTCGTTAATTGAATTCAACTGTATAATTCTATAAGCGTTCAACTGCCTTAATGCCGTCAATTTGTTCAAATTTCAATATTAATTGATCCAAATGCTCCGTATCGTAGACGTAGAGCATGATTCGTCCTTCAAAAATCCCGTCATTACTTTCAAAGCCAATCGATTTCATGTTTACTTCATGCTGCGCAGAGATGATATTTGTGATTTTATTTACGATTCCAATATCGTCAATTCCAGTGATCACCAATCCGCACAAACGTTCGCTTAATTGATCACTTTTCCAGTTTGCTTTAAGCACTCTATACGCATATTGTGACATTAATTGAGTCGCATTAGGACAATTCGTTCTATGAATTTTAATTCCTTCAGACACGGTCACAAATCCAAAGACACGATCTCCGGGTATTGGATTGCAGCAATTGGCTAATTTATATTCGATTTCCTTAAAGTCGTCTCCAATAACAACCGTATCTTTTTTGGTGTTAATCTTAGAAATAATTGTTTCAAGATTGGCGCCAGAAGGTTCTTTTCGTGTGACTTTAGGTGCAACAAAATTCTTGTTTTCAATTTTGATTCCACGTAATTTTGAGAGGTTGATTTTTCCTTTCGCAATTTGATAATAGAGTTCCATTGCGCCACCACCTATTCCCAAATGTTTTTCAACGATATGTACGTTTTCTCCTAAAAAATTTACCTTCAACTGGTTGAACTTTCGTTTTAGAATTTCTTTTCCGTCTGCGGCAATCCTTTTCTGCTCTTCTTTTAAGGCAGATTTGATTTTGGTTTTTGCACGTGCTGTTGCCACAAATTTTAGCCAGCCTTCTTTCGGTTTTTGCTTTTTAGAGCGCAAAATTTCAACCTGGTCACCACTTTTAAGAATGAGACTGAGTGGCATTAATTTTCCATTTACTTTGGCGCCAATGCAGGACATTCCAATGTCTGTATGAATATCGAAAGCAAAATCTAACGTGGTTGAATTGGTGGGAAGTACGCGCAAGTCACCTTTTGGTGTAAAAATGTAAATTTCATCACTAAACAAGTTTAGTTTAAACTCGTTAATAAATTCCTCAGCGTCTGTATTTGGATTTTCTAAGAGGTCACGAATTTCGCCTACCCAGCGGTCGAAAGTACTAACTGTGCTGCTATTTTCTTTGTATTTCCAATGTGCTGCGTAACCTTTTTCGGCTACTTCATCCATTCGTTTCGAGCGGATTTGAACCTCCACCCATTTCCCTGTCGGGCTCATCACCGTGGTATGTAAAGACTCATATCCGTTTGCCTTTGGAATAGAAATCCAATCTCTTAATCGATCAGGGTTGGGTTGATAAAAATCGGTAACAATACTGTAAATTTTCCACGCCTCAGCCTTTACATTCTCAAGAGGCGTATCAATAATTATTCGAATGGCAAAAATGTCGTAAATCTCATCAAAAGTGACATTCTTGGTATGAATTTTTTTAAAGATGGATGGAATACTTTTCGTTCGTGCTTTAATACTGAATTCGTAATCCTGCGCCTCCATAGCTTCCTTAATCGGATTCGTAAATTGGCGAATGAAACGATTACGAACGGCTGCCGTTTTCTCTAATTTCTTTTCGAGTTGACTATAAATAGCAGGCTCTTTATATTTGAAAATGATATCCTCAAATTCCGTTTTAATGGCGTTAAAACCAAGGCGGTGGGCGAGCGGCGCATAAAGGAATTCAGTTTCAGAAGCAATTTTTAATTGCTTATCTGGTCGCATAGAATCCAGCGTACGCATGTTATGCAAACGATCGGCTATTTTAATAAAAGCCACGCGCAAATCATCCGAAATGGTAAGGATAAGCTTTCTAAAATTCTCGGCTTGAATAGAAATGTTATCGTCAAATACTTCTGGGATTTTGGTTAAGCCATTAATAATTGATCGGGCTTTTAAACCAAAAATATCTTCGATATCCTGCAAGGTGATGTTTGTGTCCTCAACTGTGTCATGTAGCAATGCGCAAACAATGGAAGTAGTGCCTAGCCCCATTTCCTCGGCGCATATACGCGCCACGGCAATTGGATGAAAAATATAAGGTTCGCCAGATTTTCGGCGCATGCCGCTATGTGCCTCAACGGCGACATTAAACGCCTTACGGATTAGTTTTGTATCCTCCTTATCACGCATGGATTTACTTGCGCGTAATAATCCAGCATAGGCGTTCAGGATTTCAACCCGTTCCTTTTCTAAATCAATTTCTTTGTTCTCACTACCCATTAAACTCTAATAATATTTCGATTCAGTGTATATTCCGCTTAGATTAAACTCTTTCCATTCACCATAACGGTCGCCGTTTCTGAATTTTCCTTCGCGTTTTTTTTTTCCGTTTTCATGATAAAAAATCCATTTTCCGTCTTGCTTTCCGTCTTTCCAGAAACCATGTTCCATTAATTTACCATTGGCGTAATAATACATCCATTCTCCCGACTGAACGCCCATTTCCCAATTACCTTGATTTTTTAGATTCCCGCTCTCGTAGTAATAAAGCCATACGCCATTTTGATTTCCGTCTTTCCAATACCCTTCTTCTACAAATGTTCCTTTTTCGTTGTAATACTTCCACCTGCCGTTCTGTTTTCCTGCAATCCACTCGCCTTCTTGCGCCAAATTTCCGTTTTCATGATATTTTTTCCAAACGCCTGTTTCAACACCATTTGAACTAAAGTTCACCTCTTCTTTTTTGTTCCCATTTTGATGGTAATAGGTCCACAAACCAATCTCATGTCCGTTAGCCCGTTCTCCAGTTTTTTGAATGTTACCATTTTCGTAATAATAACTCCATATGTAGACATTAAAACCATCAGTCCAGTTTCCCTTCATTTTTACGAAGCCATTTTCATAATAGTAGGTCCATTCTCCTGTTTGTGTTCCGCTTTGCCATCTGCCTGCCTCTTTTATCTTTCCAGCAGGAAAATAGTATTCCCACAATCCCTCAGCCTTGCCGTTTTTCCATTCTCCACGTTCTTCTAAATTTCCTAATGCATTATAATATGACCACACGCCTTCTTGAATTCCTAAATTCCAACTTCCGGTTTTTTTTAAAATTCCATCTTCGTAATAAAATTTCCAAACGCCGTGATTTTTATTTTCTTTCCATAGGCCCTTTTCTTTCATTTGCCCATTTTCATAATAATAGCTCCAAACACCTACTTGAGCGCCTTCATCAAATTGTCCTTCACTTTTCAATATTCCTAAACGATAATAATAACGCCAGACTCCAGTCTCTTCTTCTAACAGGAAAGCACCCTGAGACATTACTTTTCCATTATCATGGTAAGAAATCCACTCACCGTCTTTTTTGCCTTCCACAAAATTTCCAGTTTCCATTAGCGTTTTGGTTTGATGGTAATAGTTCCAAATCCCCACCTTTTCGCCATTCTTGTATTTTCCTTCTGCTAATACTTCACCGTTTTGATAGTAGAATAGCCATTTGCCTACTGGTTTCTCTTCTTTGTATTTGCCCGCTTCTTTTAAAGTTCCATCCGCATAATATTCCTTGTGCTTTTGGCTATAAGCAGAATTTATTGTGCCCGCAAATAATATTAAAAATAGTATGCTTTTCATTGAATTCAGATTTATTGTCATTTAAAGACCAGATTATACTCGAAAGTATTTAAAATATGCGGAAAATAAACGCATTAATATGCTTATTTTTAACAAAATGAAAGTTAATAAACATCTGTTTTGAAGGAAACAACTAATAAAATATGGATTGGTTGGCTTGCTTTTTTGTTCATTGTTGTGCATTTCAGTTTTATTATCATCTATGCATTTCCAGCAACTATTTCTCATCCAAAATTAAAGGCTTTTGCAACTCCTTATGTTGAACCTATTTTCGCACAGACCTGGGGCATGTTTGCGCCTTGTCCAACTGTAAATTCAACCATTGAAATTAAGTTTTATTTTGAGAATGATTCAACTGAATGGGATAACCCGGTAACGGATGCGGCCAATATGCATAGCTATTTAAGAGGTTCACATCATGGGGAGATTGTTTTAGCAGCGTCTAATCTTTATTATTGGTTGAGTCTTGATTTAAACATGCTTAATGTTACTATTGGAGAGGATTTTCCAACAGATAGAATGGCAGAATTTTATGATGGGTATAGTTATTATAAAATTCGAAATTTCATTAGAGGCAACGGCTGGTATCTTTATGATTCTAAAGTTGAATCGGCCTTAATTCGTTTTTATTTAGAAGATGTTGTCTCAGGTGAGGAAGGAATGATAACGCTCCCTAAATTTTATTTGAACTGATGTTGAAAAGAATTCCCGAAATATTTTTGCGGCCTTTTCCATATTGGGAAAAAATTGAGTTTTTCAGAAAAATTTTATACGTTTTTTTGCTCTTCAATGCAATAACGCTACTGCCAATTGCGCATGAGTTGTTTAGTTATAACGGAATTGTTGGTTCCGTCGGCTGGAATACGAATTACCCTTGGTATGAGCAGGGGAGTAGGGCTTTATTAAATGTTTTAAATCATCCGGTCAATTCTAACCATCCATGGATTGCGTATTGCTTTGTATATGGTCAAATTGCATTATTAATTAGTGGTTTGTTGAACTTTTTACCACGACTCACAGCGGTGCTACTGTATTTTGTTACGGCAAATTTATTCGTTAAAGGCTATTTGATGTTTACTGGAGGAGAAGCATTGATTAGTATTTTATTATTTTACCTTATTTTCATTCAGCAGGCCAGTGGAAAGCAAGTGAAAAACGGTGCTCCTCAGTTCTCAGTTCTTCAAAATGTGTTAAATAATACTTTTTATTGGGTAGTAATCATTCAGATTTGTGTCCTTTATTTCTTCTCGGCGCTGTATAAATTAATTGATCCATATTGGGTGAATGGAGAAGCTTTAATGCATATTTCTAAGGTGGATACCTTTTCTAGTTCCGCCATGTATGTGTTGTTTGCGGATCATCCTTTGCTTTCAATGATTGGAACTTATGCGGTACTGCTGTATCAAGGGGTATTTCCAATATTGGTTTGGTTCAAACGAATTAAAATTCCGTTTTTAATGATAGGAGTTATTTTCCATTTATCCATAGCTTTTGGAATGGGAATATTCACATTTGGTGTGATAATGATCCTAACCTATGTGTTGTTTTTGGATCAACACCATATTCACTGGATCAAAAAAAGAATTTTAAGAAAATAGATTAAGGGTTAAACTTTCGAACCTCTAATAGTTCAAAATCGTAAACCAATGTAGAAAAAGGTTCAACCGGACCACTTCCCGTTTCGCCATAAGCAAGCTTATGTGGAATGAAAAAACGTGAGCTTCCGCCCTCCTTCATCATCAAAAGTGCTTCTTTCCATCCTGGTATCACACCAAGTGGAGTAAATTCAGCCGGAAGACCAGACTGCGCCGTGGTTTCAAAAACTCTTCCATCAATGAAACGTCCGGTATAATTGACAACACATGTGTCCGTAATATTTGGTGAAGCTCCAATACCAGGCTCATAAACTTCATATTGTAAGCCACTTTCGGTAACCAAAACATTTTCATTTTCAAGGTTATTGTCAAGGAAAATTTGGCCCATGACCAAATTCATTTCGTTGTAATATTTTGAAACTTCAATTCGAATTTCGGCCAAACTAAGTGTGTTCTGACGGTTATGCATTCCATCCTGAATGCCTTTTAATAAAAATTCTATGTCCATTGATTGATCGATACCTCGACCAACAAATGAACTTACTAAAGTTTGTGCTTCAACTAAACCTATGGCATAACTGGCGTCAGTTTTAGAAACTTGACTTTCGTCTACTTGACCTTCTTCACCTAAATACAGGTTGAGAATACTGTCAATGCTGAAAATACCAATTCTTAACTCGCCGTCTCCTAAATAATCGACTAAGCCCTCTTCAATATCATTTAAATAGAATTTGCCAGCAGTATTCTGTCCATTATAGACTTGGTTGATTGTAAAGCCATTGTCAAAACCAATGCAATAGCTTATTTTCGACTCAAAACTTTGAAAAACATGTTTTGGAACCGGAATTGGTTCATCAATTATATCTACCTCAGGATCGCTGCTACAAGCAAAGAGAAAGAGAGCGAAAAAAAGGAGTAGTAGGGGTGAACGCATGAAATTAAATTATTGAAATCAGTTCAACGTCAAAAATCAAAGCCATATATGGTTTAATTGGACCACCTGGATGCGGATTAGCACCGTAAGCTAGGTTTTCAGGGATATAAAGTTTCCATTTAGATCCTGCTGGCATTAATTGCAAAGCTTCGGTCCAACCTTTGATAACTTGGTTTACACCAAATGTGGCAGGTTCACCGCGGCTTACGCTACTATCAAACACAGTTCCATCAGGTAAAGTTCCGTGGTAATGCACAGTTACTTGAGATTCTGGACTTGGTTTTTCTCCGCTTCCTTCTGTAACTATTTCGTATTGTAATCCAGATTCTAATGTAGTTACACCTTCTTTAGTGCCATTGGCAGCTAAAAATTCAGCTCCAGCTGTTTTGTTTGACGCAAATCGCGATTTATTTACTGCTTCGAGATAAGTTCCAATTTTAGTATTAGCTTCTTCAGGCGTCCATTTTAAGGTCTCCCCTTTAAAAATAGCTTGGATTCCTTCAACAAATGCTTCCAAATCAATTTGATCCAAATTTTGTCCTTGTAAACTTTGTCCAATGCTCATTCCAACACTGTAGCTGGCGTCTTTTCTTACTTGCTCCATCAGTTTTTTTTGAGGCAAAGATAAATAAAAGTGCTTGGCTTATCAGAATTACTAGGGGATTATTTTTGCTCTAATAAAAAGAATGCCGTACGTCTATTTCGTTGATGGGCTTTCTCACGTGCATCTTTCGATTTTCAACTTGCAATATAAGCAATGGTCATGGTCTGCGTATTACCTTCCTCATCCGTAATTTCTGCCGGCTTGGTTTCTCCATATCCTTTAGGAATTAGGCGCTCCATTCGAATGTCATGAGCAATCAAATAATCAACCACACTTTGGGCTCTGCGCTGTGAAAGTTTTAAGTTATAATTATCTCCACGACGCTAGTCCGTATGTGAACGAATTTCAATTACAAGGTTGTCATTCAATTCTAAGAACTCAATCAAGTTGTCCAGTATTAATTCAGATTCAGGACGTAAATTGGCACTGTCAAAGTCATACTCAATTCCTTCAAAAGTAATCTCTCCTTTCGGAATTTTCTCTAAATAGAAATCTTGTTGGAATGTTTTAGATTCTGTTTCACCAATGGTAGTCACTTGTGACTGCGTCAACTAAAATTGAACTAGTTTAATAAAAACCTAGTATACACTTTTAATATGAAAAAGCCCAAAGAGATAGAAAAGTATTTGAGATGGAAGTTTAAGTTAATAGTTTTGAAGTTTGTAATAGATCATGGGAGTATTAATGAAGCCTGTGAGATATTTGTATTGGTGATTCAACACAACTTGAGGCTTTTGGAGCGACAATTTATACATGGGATTCTGACCCAACTTTATCCGACTTAGATATTTTTGATCCTTGGGCAAATCCAAGTACTGATAAAACATATACCGTAACAGGGATAGATGATAATGGGTGTGTGAATACGGATGAAGTGAATGTCATTGTTCATGACTTACCTACAATTGATGCTGGAGCAGACGTTTCAATTTGTCAAGGAGATTCAACGCAATTTGACGCAACGGGCGGTGTACTTTATATCTGGGGTTTTGATCCAACCTTATCTAATTTTGTAATTGGCGATCCGTGGGCAAAACCTAACGTCGCAACAACTTATATTGTAGAAGGAACAGATTGGTTTGGCTGCAGTAATACTGATGAAGTAGTTGTAACTGTGCTTCCAATTCCATTTCCACCGGTGTTAACTATTGAAGGTGCGTATCTTGTTTCTTCGATTGAAGTTGGTAACCAATGGTATCATGAAACAGGGATTTTAGATGGTGAAACAAACGATAGTCTAAATTGGGTTGAAGTGGTTGTGAATGGCGAGTATTGGGTGATTTACACCAACGAGGATGGATGTTCAGTAGAGTCTGATAGAGTTGGTAATTCAATTATCATAACTGGAGTAAACATTGTTGAGTATGAGTTTGAATTAGACGTGCATTTATATCCTAACCCAACGAATGACATTTTAAATATTGCGTTTGATGAAAGTTTAGATCAAGTTATGTTATTATCCATAGATGGTAAAATAATCATGCATCAGACTAATTTAAACACCGGAATTAATAAAATTAGCCTTGCACACTTGCCAAGTGGCACCTATTTAATACAAATGATTAAAGATGATCAAGTATTAGTGAAAAAGGTGATTAAGCAATTAAAAATTAAAAAGCCGCCTTGTCTATGACTTGGCGGCTTTTTTTATGCTTTCTAAATGACGACTCCACAAAAGGGGTATAAAACCTATAACTTAAGTCATCAACCACATCAACAAAGCGCCCTAACACCTAATTAGCGAGTAGCTCCTCATCAAACATCTTCAAGATTCGCCCGTATTCATCAATCCAACTTGTTGTTTCTTTAAAACCGTGCGGTTCAATCGGGTATCCAACTAAATCCCAATCTGTTTTGCCGAGTTCAATAAAACGCTGTGCTAATCGAGCAACATCTTGGTATTGTACGTTATTGTCTACCATACCGTGCAGCATTAATAGCCTGTCTTCTAATTTGTCTGCGAAATAAATAGGAGAACTTTTTTCGAATGCTTTTGGATCTTCTAACGGTGTGTTTAATATGTTTGAGGTGTAGGCGTGATTATAATGCGCCCAATCAGTAACCGATCGCACAGCAGCGCCGCACTTATATTTACCAGGTTCGGTAAGTAAGGCCATTATTGTTAAAAATCCACCATAAGAGCCGCCGTACATTCCAATTCGATTCGGATCAATGTCGTAATCTTCGATTAAAAGTTCTCGGGCGTCTACATAATCGCTCAAATCTTTCCCTCCCATATGTCGATAAATGTCTGTTCTAAAATCGCGACCATAGCCTTTACTCGCTCTAAAATCAATATCCATTACTGTATATCCTTTATCACAAAGCAGGTTGTTAAACATGTATTCGCGATAATAACCACTCCACCAATTATGGGCATTTTGTAAATAGCCAGCACCATGCACAAAAAATACTGCGGCCCCATTTTTTTTGTCAGCCGTGGGTTCATAAATTCGGGCGTGTATTTCTTCACCGTCGGCCGCGTTATAAGTGATAATTGGTGGTGTTCGCCATTTGTAGTTTTGAAAAGCGTCACTTGGCGATTTCGTAATTTGTTTTAAAGATGTCTCCTTTGTGTTTTCAGCTAAATACAAATCCCAAGGTTTGTTTTTAAAGGAGTAATTCACCAAGAGCCATTTTTCATTGGGCGAAACAAGTACTTCGTGGTTGCCATCTTCATTTAAAATTGGACTTAGTTTTTTCGATTTAATGTCTAAATGGTAGAATTCTCTATTTCCTGGATGGTTTTTATTGGCGCTAATAAAAAATTTGGCTTTATCGTCTGAAAGGATTGCTTCGTGAATTTCAAATTTGCCTTCTGTTAATGCTTTTGTTTCATTTGATTTAGTATTGGTCATGTAAAGGTGCGAATATCCTGTTTTTTCCGATTGAAAATAATAAGAATTGTCATCCATCCAGCCTACATTTCCTTTCACCATGTTCCAACTCGAAATTCCTGGTCCACCAATCCATGCGGCATCATATTGGTGGTTTGTCTCTTTCAACTCACCTGAAGCTACATCATAATAGCATAACCAGCGGTCTTTGTTGTCGTAGGATTTTATTTCAATTAAACATTTGTCACCTGAGTTATTGAAGCCATGGAGATGGTAGATCAGTTCTTTTTCATAATTTTCTGTTTCTCTTTCGAGATAATCAGTATAGTATTCAGGAGCATTATTTACACCTGATAAATTCGAAAAGTCAATTTGAATCGTGGTGTCTTGATCGAGGTGCCAAATGAATAGTTCGTGTTTTGGGTTTTCGGCACCAACTTTACTCCGCGCCTTTTTCGCAGCTGAATAACCATCAGTTGATACATAGGCCATGTATTGCGTTTTTGTGTTTTTAGGATTCCTACTTTTACTAATCGCTGCGGTGTTTAATTCGTGATTAATTACTATGTTATTGAGTGACCATCCTTCCAAATAAAATGGTTTTATAAATTGAGGACTTGTGAGTTTTTGATAATCACGTTCAGCTTTTGATTTTGCTTTTTTTACTCGAACCGTTTCAAAGAGGGTTTCTTGTTGTTCTTCTAAATAGTTTAATTCTGCGTCAGGTGCAGGCGTATTTCCGGGTTGCACATTCGTTAATTGCATTAGTGTTCCTTTTGCAGTGTGCAGGGCGTACAGGTTGCTTTCGCGCAAAAGAACCACCTGATTTTCAATGATTGAATGGATTTGAAAGTCGCTTGCATCCGAATAAATTAGCTCGATTTTTTCGCCTTTGTCTATGCTGTAAAGAGATATGCCCGATTTAAAATAGGCTTTTCCATTTCCTTTATCTGACCCACCAATTGGAAGGGCTTGACCGTTAAAATTTATTTTATTGTAAAACCCTTCTTGAATTGAATACACATAATAAGGTGCTACCAATTCGTTGTCTTTATTCCACCTGAAATAGATATGCGCGCTATTTGGTCCCCAATTAAAATCAAAAGGTTGGTGTCCAATGAACTCATTTCCCTTCATGATCTCGTCCATTTTTAGTTCGGAATTTTGTCCGGAAACAGCGACTGAAATAATTAGAAATAAGAGCGTAAGCTTGGATTTTGTTAATTGAAAAATTCGCATATGGCAATTGAAAAATGAATAGCAAGGGAAAGAAATAAAAAAAACGATAAAACTATGCGTGCATAGTAATAATATTATTACATTTGGTACCCTTTAAAGATAATAAATAATATTGAATGAATAAAGAACAATTATTTGAATTTCATGTTAGAAATAACTGGTTCAAGATTTCCCGCTATTATAATCAAGTGGCTGCTCAATATGATATGTCCTTCTCGTGGGGATTTATATTGCTGAACATTGAGAAAGAAGGCACCCCTAGTACTGCATTAGGACCAAAAATGGGGATGGAACCTACAAGTCTATCTCGTACGCTTAAAAACATGGAAGAAAAAGGACTCATTCGACGTCAAGCTGATGCAGTTGATAAACGAAAGTCTCTTGTGTTTTTAACAAATGAAGGTGTATTAAAAAGAAAAATGGCAAGAGATGTTGTACTCGGTTTTAATGAAAAAGTTTACGAAAGTCTGTCCAAAACCAAAGTCAAAGCATTTTTTGAAGTGATGGAGAAGGTTGATGTTTTATTGACAGATTTATTGGAAGACAATAAAGTATTTGAAAAAAATGGTTTAAAAGTAAAGTAAGTTCTTGCTTACATCCAAAACAAATAAAATATGAATAGAAAAATTAGAAAGGTAGCGGTTTTAGGATCAGGAGTAATGGGGTCCGCAATAGCTTGCCACTTTGCAAATATTGGTTGCAATGTTCTTTTATTAGACATGGTTCCAAGAGAATTAAATGCTGCTGAGCAAAAGAAAGGCCTTACATTAGAAGATAAGGCCGTTCGAAATCGGTTAGTGAATGATTTTTTGAAAGCATCACTTAAGTCAAAGCCTTCCCCAATTTATAAAAAGTCATTTGCGGATCGCATTGAAACTGGAAATTTTGATGATGATTTTGAGGAGATAAACAGTTGCGATTGGGTGATTGAAGTAGTCGTGGAACGGCTGGATATTAAAAAAATCATCTTTGATAAGGTTGATAAATACAGAAAACCAGGCACATTAGTTTCTTCGAATACATCTGGTATTCCAATTCACATGATGCTAGAAGGGCGAAGTGAAGATTTCCAAAAATATTTTTGTGGGACTCACTTCTTTAACCCGCCGCGTTATTTAAAATTGCTAGAGATTATTCCAACACCAAAAACAGATCCAGCTATTGTGGATTTTTTCATGCATTACGGCGCTCGTTTTTTAGGAAAGAAAACAGTATTGTGCAAAGATACGCCGGCGTTTATTGCGAATAGGGTTGGGGTATATTCTATTATGTCATTGTTTCATTTAGTAGATGAAATGGGATTGACGGTGGATGAGGTTGATAAATTAACGGGACCAGTTTTGGGTAGACCAAAATCGGCAACTTTCAGAACATGTGATGTAGTTGGTTTGGATACATTGGTTCATGTTGCCAATGGTGTTCGTGAAAACTGCCCTAATGATGAAGAGAGTGCCCAATTCCAATTGCCAGATTATATCGGGCAAATGGTTGAAAAAGGTTGGTTAGGATCAAAGTCTAAGCAAGGGTTTTATAAAAAAGAGGTTGTTGATGGTGAAAAAGCAATTTTATCACTTAATCTTAAAACATTAGAATATGAAGGAAAATCGAAAGTGAACTTCCCAATATTCGCGCAAACCAAAACAGTTGACGATTTAGCCACGCGAACTAAAATGTTGTTCGGAGATAAAGGCAGAGCAGGTGAATTTTATCGCAAGGCCTTTTCTGGCTTATTCGCTTACGTTTCCAATAGAATGTTAGAAATTTCTGACGAATTATACAAAATTGATGACGCATTAAGAGCTGGTTTCGGTTGGGAATTAGGACCGTTCGAAACCTGGGATATCGTTGGTATTGAGAAATTCATAGAAGTGATTAAGGCACACGGTAAAACCGTTTCACCTTGGATTCAACAAATGTTAGACGCTGGAATCAAATCGTTTTACAAAGTAGAGAACGGTGTCAAAATGTATTATGACATTGCTGCAGGTGATTATAAAGTCATTCCTGGAACAGAAAACTTATTGTTTATTGAGAACCTTAGATCAGGCAATACTGTTTGGGAGAATAACGATTGTCATTTAATCGACATAGGAGATGGAATTTTGAACCTAGAATTCCACACCAAAATGAATACAATTGGTGGCGGAGTGCTTCAAGGAATAAATAAAGGAATCGATTTAGCTGAAACAGAATATAAAGGATTAGTCATTTCTAATAACGGTCAAAACTTCTCTGCTGGTGCAAATGTTGGATTGATTTTTATGATGGCTGTAGAGCAAGAATATGACGAGTTAAATTTTGCAATCAAGCAATTTCAAGATACCATGATGCGTATTCGCTATTCATCATGTCCGGTAATTGTTGCGCCGCACAATATGGCGTTAGGCGGAGGTTGTGAAATGTCCATGCACGCAGATAAGGTAATCGCTCATGCTGAATTATACATGGGACTAGTTGAATTCGGCGTTGGTTTAATCCCAGGCGGTGGAGGAACTAAAGAGTTTGCCAAACGTTTTTCTGATAACATGAAGCCTGGAGATGTCCGCATCAATAGATTCAGAGATAGCTTCTTGACAATTGGTCAAGCACAAGTATCTGCCTCAGCTTATGAAGCATTTGATTTAGGCTATTTACGTGTAGGAATTGATGAAGTAGTCGTTGATCGCGATTATCAATTAACGAGAGCGAAAGAAGCATGTTTGTCATTGCACAACGGTGGATATACGCAACCAGTAAAAGCAAAAGACATTACAGTCCTCGGCCAAGAAGGTTTAGGAATTGTATATGTTGGCGCAGACACAATGGCGCATGGAAATTATATCTCGGAACACGATAAATACATTTCCGAAAAATTAGGCTTTGTATTAGCGGGTGGCGATTTATCTGATTTAACGAAAGTGGATGAACAATACTTGCTGGATTTAGAGCGCAAGGCGTTTTTGGATCTCTGTACGAAGAAGAAGACATTAGAAAGGATACAGTCGATTGTAACGAAGGGTAAGGTATTAAGAAATTAATTCCAAGATGTTAGAGGTTAGATTTTAGAAGTTAGACAATGCATAATTTTAGAGAGTTAGATATTTGGAAAAAATCTATTGAGTTTTCAAAGAAAACAATTTTGATTACCAAAGATTTTCCATTTTCTGAGTTGTATGGATTAGTAAGTCAAATGAACCGTGCTTCAATCTCTATTCCCTCTGGTATTCCATAAGGAGCAAGTCGCGATTCGAACAAGGATTTTAATCGCTTTTTGCAAATAGCAATAGGATCAGCCTTTGAATTAGAGACTCAAATTATTTTGGGAGCGGAATTTAGCTTCATCCCACAAGTAAAGGCAAATGAATTAATAAATGAACTAAACGAAATACAAAGAATGATGAACGGATTCAGATTGAAATTAAAAATCTAAGATCCAACATCTAAAATCTAACATCTAGTAAAAATGACAACAGCATATATAGTAAAAGCATATAGAACAGCAGTAGGAAAAGCAAATAAAGGTGGATTCAGATTTTCTCGCCCAGATGACTTAGCCGCTGATGTGATTAAACACATTCTATCAGAAGTTCCTCTATTGGATCATGAGTTAATTGATGATGTTATTGTAGGGAACGCAATGCCGGAAGCCGAGCAGGGGTTAAACGTGGGAAGATTTATCTCTTTAATGGGGTTAGATACCAACAAAGTGCCGGGGATGACTGTGAATCGATATTGTTCTTCTGGAATTGAAACCATGGCTATCGCAAAGGCTAAAATTGAAGCAGGTATTGCAGATGTAATTATTGCAGGTGGAACGGAATCAATGTCTGCCATAGCAATGGGAGGTTGGCGCGTTGTTCCTAATGCCAAAATTTCTAAAGACCATGCCGATTGGTATTGGGGAATGGGAAATACAGCAGAGGAAGTTGCAAAACAATTTGATATCTCTAGAGAGGCGCAGGATGAATTTGCATTCAATTCGCATATGAAGGCTTTGAAAGCTATTCAGGATGGAAAGTTTACGGACGAGATCGTTCCAATTAATGTGAATGAAGTTTATCTTGATACTAAAGGTAAAAGAGCTGAACGCGTAAACACAATTCGTGTTGATGAAGGCCCTCGTTTGGGAACAACGGTTGAAGCGTTAGCAAGATTAAGACCAGTATTTGCGGCAAACGGATCGGTGACTGCAGGTAATGCTTCTCAAATGTCGGATGGCGCTGCATTTTGCCTAATGATGTCTGAGGAAATGGTTAAAAAATTGAATTTAGAACCTATTGCACGCCTCGTATCTTACAAAGTTGTTGGCGTACCACCACGAATTATGGGGATTGGACCTGTTGAGGCCATTCCTGGTGCTGTGAAAATGGCTGGTTTACAAATGAATGATATCGATTTATTTGAATTGAACGAGGCATTTGCGTCACAGTCGTTAGCGGTTATTAAAGAAACGGGAGTGAATCCTGATATTGTAAATGTAAACGGTGGAGCAATTGCTTTAGGGCATCCACTAGGTTGCACAGGCGCAAAATTATCTGTTCAAGTAATGAGTGAATTAAAACGCCGTAACGGTAAATATGGTGTTGTTACTATGTGCATTGGAACAGGACAAGGAGCGGCAGGTGTAATTGAAATGATGTAAGCTTGAGAAATATTGTCGAGATAAAGAAAGTAGATGCTAGCCAAATTCGTGATTTGCGTTATAAAGTGCTGTGGCCTCATTTAGAGGGTCCTGATGCTTGTCAAATTGCACCGGATTCTGCTGACTCAACTTTTCACATGGCGGCTATAGCAGATGGTAAAGTAGTGGGAACTGCCACTTTAATTGTGGATATTAACCCTCGTTTTACTGAAAAAAATCAATACCGACTAAGAGCAATGGCAACCGATCCCGAGATGAGGGGATATGGTGTTGGCGCCCAATTAGTCATGAAAGCTATTGAAGAATTAAAGAAAAAGAATGTAAAGCTCTTGTGGTGTGATGCCCGGTTAATAGCAACTGGATTTTACGAAAAACAAGACTTTAAAATAAAAGGTCGGGTCTACCAAGTGCCCAAAATAGGACCGCATAAATTAATGTATAAAGCGTTGTAATAAAATAAGAAATGGAAGAAAAACAGCCCATCAAAGGAGGAGAATTCATAATTAGAGAAACAAATTGTGATTCAATTTTCACTCCTGAAGATTATAGTGAAGAACAAAGAATGATTGCCTCAACTTGTTTGGAGTTTATTCGACAAGAAATAGACCCAAATCTCGATAGAATTGATGCAATGGAAGAAGGTTTAATGCCTTCGTTAGTTGAAAAAGCAGGAGAGTTAGGAATGTTAGGCATGTCTGTCCCAATGGACTTAAGTGGTATGGGAGCTGATTTCCCTACATCTATTTTAGCGACTGAATATTTGGGAAGAGGACATTCGTTCTCAGTAGCTTATGGAGCACATACTGGAATTGGGACTTTGCCAATTTTGTATTATGGAACTGAGGCGCAAAAACAAAAATACATTCCAAATTTAGCAACTGGCGTATGGAAAGCTGCTTATTGTTTAACTGAACCGAGTTCAGGTTCTGACGCGAATTCTGGAAAAACAACGGCCAAATTAACAGATGACGGTAAAAGTTATGTGATTAATGGTCAAAAAATGTGGATTACAAATGCCGGGTTTGCAAATGTGTTTACTGTTTTTGCTAAAATTGATGATGACGATAATTTAACGGGATTTATTGTTGATGCAGATGCGGAAGGAATCACTTTAAATGCGGAAGAAAAAAAGATGGGAATTAAAGGATCATCTACACGCCAAGTGTTCTTCAATAATGTAACTATTCCAGCGGAAAATTTATTGGGCGATCGTAATCAAGGATTCAAGATTGCTTTGAACATCCTTAATATTGGGCGAATCAAGTTAGCAGCTGGTGTATTGGGTGGAGCGAAAGAAGTAATCAATCACTCGATTAGATATGCGAATGAAAGAGAACAATTTGGCAGATCCATTTCCAAATACGGAGCGATCAGACATAAGATTGCAGAGCAAGCTATTGGAACTTTTGCTTTAGAATCGGCAGTTTACCGTTTGGCAGCTGATATTGATCAGGCTATTGCAGCAAATGTTACTGCAGGAGTGGATAAGCAAAAAGCAACTTTAAAAGGAATTGAAGAATTTGCAGCAGAATGCGCTATGTTGAAAGTAGTAGGTTCTGAAGTGTTGGATTATTGTGTTGATGAAGCCGTACAAATATTTGGCGGAATGGGCTTTTCAGCTGAATCAACTGTTGAAAGAGCTTATCGCGATTCTCGAATTAACCGAATCTTTGAAGGAACCAACGAAATCAATCGCTTATTAACAGTGGATATGATTTTGAAGAAAGCCATGAAAGGTGAATTGGATTTAATGGGACCTGCTATGGCAGTTGCGAACGAATTAATGAGCATACCTGATTTTGAGGATCCTTCTGATGAACTTTTTGCAGAAGAGAAAAAATACATTGCCAACTTTAAGAAAACCTTAATGATGGTGGCAGGTACAGCAGCGCAAAAATTGATGATGCAGCTTTCAAAAGAGCAAGAGGTTTTAATGAATATCGCTGACATTGCAAATAATGTATATGTTGCTGAATCGTTGCTGCTGCGTGTGGAAAAAATGGTGAAAGCAAGAGGGGCAGACGCTTGCGCTGAATATATCGCGATTGTAAACACCTATTTGTTTGATGCGGCTGACCGTATTAATAAGTCTGGTAAAGACGCTTTGATGGCATTTGTAGAGGGAGATGAAATGAGAATGATGTTGATGGGCTTAAAACGATTCACGAAAGTGGCGCCGTACAACACGAAAAATGCACGTCAAGTTATTGCAACAAAATTGATAGAAAAAGGGGAGTATTGCCTTTCAGATGCTGTGAATTTATAAGATTAACAAATCTCAATTAACATAAAAAGAGCGCTCCTAGTTTATAGGGCGCTCTTTTTTTATTTTTGAATTCAATAGTTAGTTCAACTCATTGCGCATTAATCATTGCGCACTATTCGCTATCCAATTGTAATTCTAGTTGCTCTCATTTTCTTTCCTTTCTTACCGAAAATAATGGCAGCGTTGTCAGAATACTGAACATAAGACGTTGGCATTAATGGCATTTTTACACCTGCACTTGCATCTTTTGATTTGAACAATACCTCACCGTAAGTGCTTCCATCAGGCTTAAATGTATTTAACATTGTTACTGAATTTCTTTGTCTTACTGACTTAGGATTTTTCCCTTCTTTAACACGTGCCTCATTCTTAAGGTTTTCGTTGTAAAGAATGTAAATGTTATTGTCATTTTCAATTACTGAAATTCCATAATATGGCAATTCATTTACGCCTGGATATAGTCCAAATCCTAATTGCTGTAATAAGCTTGCTCCACCATTTTTGGCTGTACAAAATTGTCTTTTCTTGATTACTGATGCAGTTTCCATTTTTCCTTCAGGACTCATTTGCATTACTACAACGTTACCAAATAACCATGTTTCAGAAGTTTGTTGTGCTCCGCTTGAAGAAGTAGTTGTATTATATGTGTAAACATAATGTTCCGCAACAACACAATACCCGCCATTATCTAATGGAATTGATTTACGCACAACGTATGGAGGGAATTTCCCTTTCTTCGCTTTACGCTTACCTGCTAACTCTTCAATAAGCTCTTCGCTAAATGGAGAAACGTTTGACTCAACAACTTCTCTTGTTTTTGGATCAATTTTTAGGAAGAAAAATCCTTTGTAGTTATCAACTAATTGGAAAGTTTTATCACTATAGAATCCCATTCCAATTAATTCATCTTTATCATTCACATCCAAATCAATTGTTCTAATAATATATTTAGAGAAACCAATTTCATATTGTTTCAATTCACCTGTTTCATGGTAGTAAGAATAGATGTTTGTATAGTATCTTGATTTCGCATCTTTCTCTTTCTTTTCATCACGAGTCATTTTTAATGTCGCAATCATGTGGATATTTCCTTGTCTGTCAATTTCAACATCCGTTAAAGTGAAATCTTTATCTGCTTCATTAAAATCAATGTCCTTTGACCAAACAGTTGACATATCCGGGTTAAGTACGGTTAAACCGTAACGCACATTCTCTTTTCTTTTCGTAGGATATGTAGTAAGAACCAACATTTTAGTTGAATCGATACTTGTATAGGTAGAGAAAGGGCTTCTAAATGCTCCAAACTTCCCATCTGTAGCAGTCACAGCTTCGTAGTTCTTTAGAAATTTTCCAGTGTTAGGATCTAATTCAGAAGCATATAAAGAATATGTATTTGCTTTTCTATCAAAATAATGTGAAAAGAAATAAGTTGAATTACCGAATTTTTTAGCATTCAAGAACTTAACTTTCTTTTTGTCGATTTTTGGTGTTTCAATCTCAAATTTACTTTTGATGTCCAAAGAACTATCTAAGTTTAATACACGGAACTTTTTACCTAACAATCCAGCACTTGTTAAAAATGATGATTGATCTTCTTGTACGTCAATAATAGTTTTGATAGATTCAAGGCTTGTTACCTTAAATTGGCTTCCGTTTTCAATTTTAACATCTTGAGAGAAAGATGTGTTGGAGTTAGCCATTACCAATAATCCAAGACATAACGCCTTGATTTGCTCTTTCATAGTTTGTTTTTTTTATTTAAAATCTTTGCTCAAAGATGAGGTTTATATCGATAATAATGAAATTTAACCGTAATTTTGAGAGAATAAATTTACTAGAACAATGAAAAAAATACTAATTGTAGCGCTCGTGTCTCTCTACGGTCTTAACTTATATAGTCAAGATGGACCTAAAGTGGTGGTTTTTAACTCCTCAAAGTCTGAGCGTGTATCGTCAAATGTGACTAATATCTTAAAATTTGGAATGCTCGAGCCTTTTTCAGGTAGTTTCTCACTCTATTATGAACGCGTATTTACCGAAAAGTTATCGGCTGAGGTTGGTTTAGGATTGACAATTAACGATTATTTGAATGTCGCCATTAATGACTTAGATGGTCTTTTTAATTCTGGTGGTAATCAAGCGCGACTGGGTCAAGCATTCTCTTTAGGATTGCGATATTACCCCGGGTTAATTCCTGAAGATTTCTTTGTAGCGCCTGAATTTCGATTTAAACGTTACTTAAGCTCTGAATCATATATTGAGGACGGGATTGAAAAAACGTTTGACGAATCAAAAGTGCTTGCGGTTGGAAGAATAACTTTTGGATACCACTATTTAGTTCAGGATAATATCTTTTGGGATTTTTATGGTGGCTTTGGTATTGCACAAGTAAAGCAAAAGGAATTATCGATTGATAATATTTATGATCCTGAAACTGGTTTATTTGAAACGGTTTATGGTCCAGAAGAATCGATTGGACTAGTTCCGAAATTGCATATCGGTATTAAATTAGGAATTGGATTCTAAAAATTTGAAATCACCAGTTTGCCTTTCAATATTTAATCAAAATTGCTTTGATATTAAATCCGATTCTATCGTTCGGACGTAAATTTGTTATAGCTTTATAACAAATGGAAGAACTTACAAATATAGATACCTCTCAATGGGTTGATCAATACGCAGATATGCTATTTAATTTTGCAACAGTGCGTGTTAGTGATGCAGATTTAGCGAAAGATCTTGTGCAGGACACATTTGTGTCGGCGTTAAAAGGCATTGATAAGTTTCAAGGAAAAAGTACTGTAAAAACCTGGTTGTTCTCAATTTTGAAAAGAAAAATTATCGATCATTGGCGAAAACAGGAATCGCGAAAAACTAAACCAATGTCATTACTCACGACAGATGGAATGATGAAAGGTAAATTTCTAGAGACCTATTCGCCAAAAGGCAAGCTTTCTGAGGTTGAAGAGCAAATGGAGAATTCTGAATTGCGAGCTGCAATTGCAGAATGTATCGGCGCACTGCCCCCAAAATGGAAAGGAATTGTGGTCGATAAAATGGTGGATGAAAAAGAAAGTGAAGAAGTTTGTAATAATCACAACATTACAGCGTCTAACTTATGGGTAATTATACATAGAGCAAAATTGCAACTACGCGATTGCCTTGAAAAAAAGTGGTTTGAACAGTGAATTGTGAGAAAATTACATATTATATCGAGAAGGGATATTTAACCGATCTTAAGCTGTCGGAAAAACTTCAAATTAAGTTGCATACAATGATCTGTAATTGTTGCAAAAATTACGCTCCTGATTCAAATGTCGTCAATCATGTTTTGACACTCTTGAAAGAAGAGGACACTTCGCAGTATCTCACGGATGAAGAGAAACAAAGCCTAAAAGACGCCTTGCAAAAATTGGGCGAAGCTTAATTTTTTTTAGTCAATAATCATAAATCATTCTGTCATCAATCATTAAAGCCTTGCTAAAATAACAGTATCCAGTTCACCACTAGCGGTGGTGAATAGTGTAAATTGATAATTGTCTAATGAACCATATTAATCCCAGTGAAGTTCTGTGGACTAATTTCTTTTAATTCTGCTTTTATCGCATCTGATACCTCTAATGTATCAATAAATTCAGAAATCCTTGCCGCTGTAATTGAGGTATTCGTTCGTGTTAATCCTTTTAGCGCTTCGTATGGTTTTGGATAACCATCGCGTCTTAAAACAGTCTGAATTGCTTCAGCAACTACCGCCCAATTGTCTTCTAAGTCTGAGTTTAATTTTGAACGGTTTAAAAGCAATTTATTAATTCCCCTTAAGGTGGAGTTCAAAGCGATTATTGTATGGCCAATTGGTACGCCAACATTGCGTAGCACAGTTGAATCAGTTAAGTCACGTTGCAATCTCGAAACTGGTAATTTTGCAGCCAAGTGTTCAAAAATCGCATTTGCAATTCCAATATTACCTTCTGAATTTTCAAAGTCAATTGGATTGACTTTATGTGGCATTGCTGATGAACCAATTTCACCTTCTTTAATTTTTTGTTTGAAATAATCCATTGAGATATAGGTCCACATATCACGGTCTAAATCTAGAATAATGGAATTGATTCGTTTCATGGCGTCGAATAGTGCCGCGGCGTTATCGTAATGTTCAATTTGTGTGGTAGTTTGGCTTCGTTCAATACGTAAAGTATTGTTCACAAAATCGTTTGCAAACGCCACCCAATCCGTTTCAGGGAATGCTACAAAATGTGCATTCATATTTCCTGTTGCTCCACCAAATTTAGCAGAAAATGGTACAGCCAATAATTGTCTTTTTTGAATGTCAAGACGCTCTACAAAAACGAAAATTTCTTTTCCTAAACGAGTAGGAGATGCCGGTTGACCATGTGTTCTAGCCAACATTGGGATTTCTTTCCACTCCTGGCTTAAATCATTCAATGTGTGAATAAGTTCATCTAACATTGGAATGTATTCTTGGTGAATAGCATCTCTTAATGAAAGCGGAACGGCCGTATTATTAATATCTTGTGATGTTAATCCAAAATGAATGAATTCTTCAAATTGACTTAAATTCAATTCAGTCAATTTTTCTTTAAGGAAATATTCAACCGCTTTTACATCATGATTCGTAACTTTTTCAATGTCTTTGATTTTAGACGCATCTTCTTCCGTAAAGTCCGTGTAGATTTTACGCAAGTTTTCTTCTTGGTCAGCAGGGAAATCATCAAGCGCCGGAATATTATTTTCCGTTAATGCAATAAAGTATTCAATTTCCACTAGTACGCGGTATTTGATTAATGCATATTCTGAAAAATAATCAGCTAAGTTTTCTACTTTTTCTCTGTATCTTCCGTCAATGGGTGAGATTGCTGTTAAGGCGTTCATGTGTCAATTGGTTTTATAAAACGCAAAGATAGGTAAAATCCATTGAATGGAGAGTGGAATAGTGAGGTGATACAGGTACAGTTTTAAAAAGTTATCAGCACTTAATTATCCAATATTTCAAGATTCGGTTTAATGGGGTTTGGTGAAAGTTTCTTTTTCATTCGGACACCATGTACCAATAAACTAACCCCAATTATTAGCCATCCTAGGATCCAGATATTGATAGTGCCAAAATACGACAAGGAAAATAAAGTTAGCGCCAAGCTCAGAACTGTTGAAACTGCGCCAACAATCAAAAACAGGAGGGTTTCTCGCTTTTGTTTCTTGTAGTTTTTATCAGAGATGAGACCAAGCACTTCGTCATAATCAGGACTATTCTCACTTGTAGTAAATAAGCGCTGCTCAGTAGTGAGGGAACAAATTATGCCAACTCTCTTGTCAAACCAGCGACTTTTGCATGTTTTGCAATACTCCAAGCTGTCAAATTTAGTCGGCATTCTGTTTTAAATTAATTCATCCAGATTATCATCAACAACCGTAGCGCATTCATACTGTCGAATAGCTTTTCTATTGATCTCTATAGTCCCGAAATTCGTCGGTATGGTAATTGGCGTAAACATTAGAAAGATAAAAAATAAGGCCTTACTACGATCAAATTTACTGTTTAAGCGAGTTTGACAGATGGGGCTAAATGTTCTTAGGTAGTTTTGACTTCTCTAGGCATCTTGCATCAACGTCGTAATAATTTTCTCCATGGTATAACCTTCAGCTTCAGCACGGTAATTTCGCACAATTCGGTGACGTAATATAGCAAAGGTTACTGCTTTTACATCCTCAATATCTGGAGAGTATTTGCCGTTAATTGCCGCATGACACTTAGCACCGATAATTAAATATTGTGAGGCTCTTGGACCTGCTCCCCAATCCAAATACTTGTCGGTAAGTTCGTGGGTGTATTCTGTGTTTTTTCTTGTTTTCGCCACCAATTTAACGGCATATTTATATACACTTTCTGGCACGGGAATGCGTCTTACCAAGTTTTGGAAATACATAATTTCCTCACCGTTTAGAATCGGGTTTAAGGTTGTTGATACATCCGTAGTTGTGTTTTTTACAATAGAAATTTCTTCTTCGTAAGTAGGGTAGTCCACCCAAATGTTAAACATGAAACGGTCTAATTGTGCTTCTGGTAAAGGATACGTTCCTTCCTGTTCAATCGGGTTTTGGGTCGCCAATACAAAGAAAGGTTTATCCAATTCGTAACGAGTACCTGCTGCAGTCACGGTTTTTTCTTGCATGGCTTCAAGCAATGCCGCTTGCGTTTTTGGAGGTGTTCGGTTAATCTCATCCGCCAAAACAATATTCGCAAATATGGGGCCTTTAATAAATTTAAAGGTTCTGTTTTCATCCAAAATTTCTGATCCAACAATATCTGAAGGCATTAAATCTGGTGTAAATTGAATTCGCTTAAATGAAAGTCCGAGTGAATCAGAGATGGTTTGAATCAAGAGTGTTTTAGCTAATCCGGGTACACCAACCAAAAGGCTGTGTCCTCGACTAAAAATTGACATAATAACTTGGTTCACGACTTCGTCTTGCCCCACAATTACCTTATGCATCTCAGCTTTTAGCTCCTTATACTTGTTTGCCAATAAATCAATCCCCTCTTTATCTGATAGTTGCTGCATATAAAATATTTAAGTCCTAAAAATACTAAATTGAACCGATTTTAGGAGTCGTAAAATGTTAATTCTTATTGGAATTTTAAGGAATCCAAATTTACGGTGTACAATTGAATTTTGAAGGGACTCCAAATGGCTTGTTTTCTAGAGATCATCCAGGACACTGGGTGGCGTCTTTTTTGTTTTAACCGCCGTGCTTTTATTCATCATAAATCCAAAAGAAGCGCCAACAACTCCTCCAACAATATGGGTGGTGTGTGATATATTATCATCTGCAAATGTTCCCATTACCTCTTTGCCTATGTAAACCAATACAATCAATAAAAATGTGAGTGGAATTTTTCCTTGCTTAAAGTTCACTAATGAGGTGAGTAGAATGAGCATAAATACAATGCCACTAGCGCCGAGTACACTATTGCTCGAGTACGTTAAATGAATAAGAGAACAAACGATTGCAGTGCTAAATAGCATAATTGCCGTGTTCTTCGCGCCGTACTTCTCTTCAATAATTGGACCGAGGAGTAGAATAAACGCTAGATTGCCCATAAGATGGTCGCTATTAGAGTGACCAAGTGCATTCGAGAATAAACGAAAATACCATTTGCCGCTTGTAAAATCCCATTCCGGCATCAGTCTAAAAAGATCCTCTGCTAAACCAAACGGGTGGTTCAGTAAATAGACCCCCGCACATAAAAAAGAAAACGTTAATATTACAGGAGAATTAAAGGTAATCTTCATAAGTATAAGTTTATTCTTTCATTAATTTTACAATATGAAAATCAAATATAGTTTAAATCATACGCTAATCAGCCAAATTTTGATTGCTTTTCTAATGTGTTGTGGGATAAATGGCTATGGGCAAATATCCGGTGGTGACGTAAAACCGGACAAAGAAAAAAAAGAGAAGCAGGATAAAACCGTTCGCGAAAGACCGGCTTTTGAAAAGGACAGTTTAACTGGTACAACTTACTATTTAACTGGAATGGTGCAGCGTTCTTATCGCCTCTTTGAGGATCAATCGGTTTATAATGTTCATGCTGCTTTGAATGATGAAGTTCCTATGATTACTGGCGGAACAACACTTGGTATAGTCATTCCATTGGGTGGTAATTTTGCGCTAGATGCGGGGGTTACTTATTTTGGACATGGTGAAGCTTATAATTATAGCGATTCAAATACTGATTCAATAAATAATTATAAGCATGTGTTCATGCAGGTCGGAATTCCGCTAAAGTTGAGGTATACTTATGGTGAGGATTTGCAGGTTTTTGGTTATGCTGGTATTGCACCACTCAATATTTTAAATATTCGAAATACATACGAATATGCAGACAGCTTGGGAACACGAGTAAATGGTTTAAATCTAATTAAAGAGGGATTTACCACCTTTAATTTCATGGCATCTGGCGGAATTGGAATGAACTATTTTATCAATCATTTTGGATTTACGGTAACAGCCGAATATCGCCGTCATTTAGGGAATACTTTCTCTGAAGATACTTTTAAACGTGTACACAAAATGTATGGAATCGGGATTAATGTTGGAATCCAAGTTCGGCTTTAGAGACTGTTTAAAAATTCAGGTAAAGCTGCAATAATATCAGAAGTCAACAATCCAATTTCACCTTTTCGGGTTGCGGCATTATCTCCAGCAAGTCCATGATAATACATGCCGTTTATGGCAGCTTCCAATGGTGAGTAGCCTTGCGCTAAAAACGAGCCAATAATTCCTGTAAGGGCGTCTCCCATTCCAGCTGTCGCCATTCCAGCGTTCCCCAGTTGAATTAATGTATAATTTGCCACTTGGTGCTGTCAGTTTTGAATAAGGGCCTTTTTGAATAATCAATACGCCGTGCTTCTTTGAAAATGCCTTTTGTTTTTCGAGTAATTCTTCTGGTCGATTTGCTGCACCTATGAGGCGTTTTAATTCACCCAAATGTGGCGTTAAAATACTGCCCTTAGGTAGTTGATGCAATAAATCGCTGTGTCCTGCTATTAGATTTAATCCGTCTGCATCAACGACAATATGTCCTTTAAATTTAAAGGCGAGTTCTAATAATTTTTTACTGTTTTCGCTTTTCCCAAGCCCTGGGCCAATTGCTACGGCTTTAGTTTTTACGGGAATTTTTTTTGGGTGATCTCCAATATATATTGCTTCGGGTAATATAGTTGCTAAAGGAATTATGGCATTTTGATGACTGATCAATCCTTCATAGCCACATCCAGTTTTAAAAGCTGTATGTGCACACAATAGCGCTGCTCCAATCATGTTCTCGCTTCCAGTAATTACAGTTAAATATCCTTTGGTTCTTTTAAAAGAAAAGGCTGAAATTGGGTGAAGCTGAGCTTCTGTTCACTCAATGTATGTTGCGATTTCTGGTGCTTTAAAATCACCTAAAAGTCCAATTGGTAGAATTGAAAAGTGTCCGCAATAAAACGCGTATTCCTCAAAGAAAAAGGGTAGTTTGGGAATTTGAAAACTCAATGTCGCATCCGCTTTAATAACAGTGGACAAATCATTTTCTGCATTGCTGCCAATATAAAGTCCACTTGGTAAATCAATGGATACAATCGGAATGTTACTTCCATTCATTTTTAAAACAATATCCGCTAACCAGTTTTTTATTGGACGATCAAGTCCTGCACCAAAAATGTAATCCACAAGCAAATCACCTTCCGGAATAAAATCACCTGCATTTGATAAAGAGTGACACATCACCTGCTCTGGTAGTCATGCTAAATTCGAAGCAAAGTCGTTACTTGCTTGGTTTGTATATTCGCAAGCGTATACCGCGACGTGATATCCTCGTTCTGCAAGAATTCGAGCAATGGCCAATCCCTCCTCCGCATTATTACCTTTACCGCATACAGTTGAAACGGATTCAAAAACAAATGATCCAATTATTTTTTTACAGCAGGCTATGGCTGCACGCTCAATTAAATCGAGAGACGATATGGGAGTATTTTCTATGGTGTATGCGTCCCAAGCTTTCACCTGTTCGGCTCCGTAAATTGCGCTCATGAGTTTAATTTAGCAATTAAATTATTGACTTGAGGAATCAATAGGGTAGAATTGTCGTTTATGAGAACATGATCCGCCAAGTTTTCTTTTTCCGCATCAGGCCACTGCTTATTAATCCGTTTGTGAACCGCTTCCGCAGAAATATGGTCACGTTTCATTACCCGTTCAATTCGAATTGCTTCTGGCGCAGTTACTAAAACAGTTGCATCATACAACTTATAAGCACCTGTTTCAAATAAAATGGCTGCCTCGTTAAAAACAAGTGTGGTAGTCTGCTTCTCTGCCCAGTTGGAGAATGATTGACCAACGGCAGGATGTACAACGTTGTTAATTGCAGTCAATAAATTTTGATCAGTAAAAATTTTTTGGGCTATAAATGGGCGGTTTAATTCCTCATTTTTATAAGCCTCAACACCGAATATTTCTCGAATCTTTGTCTTTACATCCTCATTGGAATTTAGAATTTCTTTGGCGGCTTTGTCTGAATAAAAAACGGGATAACCCGTGGCATGGATGATACTGCAAATAATTGATTTTCCAGCACCGATACCACCGGTTATCCCGATCAGTTTTTTATTACTCAAGACCTATATTTCTTCTACTTCAATCATTTTGAAGGGTAAAGATATTATGGCATCATAATCTTCACCTGCTTCAGCCATATCTTCATCATCTTCCTCATAATACCAGTTCACATTGACCTCAGTTTCGCCATTGTTAAGTGATTCTAACTGCTTGAATAAATCAAGGATGCACTTAGATGAGGACGTATTAAAATACTCCAATTTCACATCTACAATTGTTGAGGGTTTTGGATTTGCTCCATACGCGTCAATCCAATCATTAAGAGGTTTATAAAACTCAATTGAATTTTCAGGTATTGATCTTCCTTTTAATTCAAGGGTTCCATCAGCTGAATTAAAATTCACCGTAGGTGTTTTTGCTGATCCTTCCAAATTTAAATTTTCCATACTAATTTATATTACTCTTCAATTTTAACTGACAAGCCATAAAAGGTTAAATTATCATTAATGGGAGAAAAATCGTAATTCAATTTTTTTCCCGATTTTCTTGCAATGTCTATCATTCCCAAACCAGCCGTTCCTTTTTCTGACATTGTACCTTCGTTTAAAACTTTTTTGTAATAAGCTTTTAACTCTTCTTTGCTCATCCCGTTAATCAAGTCTAATTTCCCTCTCAAGCTTTCAACTTCATTAGGTTTAATGTAATTGCCCGTGGTTATCGTATAGGTTGAGACAGTTTTTGCAATCATGAATAGGGAATTCAATTCATTTTGGTCGGTATCAAGATCATCAATATCTTCGTCAATGTGGTGGTAAAGGTTCTGTAAACATTCTACAAGTACATTAAATACTTTCTTCTTGATCTTGGGACGTTCTTCAAATCGTTCCATTTTAGATTCCATGATTTGAAGAATCGTAGTCAGCAACTCCGAAGTCATTATCCCTTTAAAGGACAGAATTACATTCCGCTCTTCTAGTTGCTTATATATGTCATAAATCTTTGTCACTAAATTCGGCTGATAGGAGCAAATATATAAAAATAATAGTCGTAAAAAAGGATATCTTAATATATTTTAGCAAGTTACGTAAACCAAGTTGTTAATTATGCTAAATATCAAGCAGCACAGCCAAATATTGATCGACATATTTAAACTTTGACTTCGTTTCAAACGGGGTTCACTTTGTAATGCAATAAAACTGTTGTACTTTTGCCTCAAAAAACCAACATTAATGAAGGAATGGTTCGAGTCGTGGTTTGATACACGTTACTATCATATTCTTTACAAGAATCGCGATCATTCAGAAGCGGAATTGTTCATCCGAAATCTTTTTGGTGAATTAGATGTTTCTCAATCGTCAAAGGTTTTAGATTTAGCCTGTGGTAAAGGTCGTCATTCGATTTTTGTCAATTCATTGGGGTATTCCACTACAGGGGTTGATTTGTCTGCAGAAAGTATTGAAACCGCGAAGTTAAATGAATCAGATAGTCTCCATTTTTTTCAGCACGATATGCGTTTGCCTATTGAGGGAGCGAGTTTTGACTTGGTTTTGAATTTATTTACAAGTTTCGGTTATTTCCAAGACACTGCGCAAAATGAAAAAATGCTTTCATCCATTCATAATTACTTGTCTGATGAAGGAAGGTTGGTCATTGATTTTTTTAATGCAGAAACCGTATTACGAGATTTAGTGCAAACTGAAACGAAATTAATTGATGGAATTGCTTTTAATATTTCAAAAACCATTGAAAATGGGTCCATTTTAAAGAATATAAATTTTCAGGACCGCGGAGACGATTATAATTTTCAAGAGCGAGTTCAAGCCTTGAAATTATCCGATTTTGAAAATATGTTAGCGCATACAGACTTTGAGCTTGAGGCAATCTATGGTAATTATCAGTTAGAAAGGTTTGATTCAAACTCGGAACGATTGATTATTGTAGCAAAAAAGATAAAAAAATGAGTATAACTCTTCAATTGGTGCTTTTTATTTTCTCAGTATTACTGGGGGGATTGCTGGTTGAATTTTTGAAAAAAACAGCAAGTATTAAGATGTTGCTTTCCTTTAGTGGCGGATTTTTACTCACGATCATTTTTACCCACATCTTGCCTGAATCATATGAGCAGATTCAACATATGGGCATTTTTATTTTAGTGGGATTCTTTCTGCAATTGGTATTGGAGTATTTTTCGCAAGGCGCCGAGCACGGTCATACGCATGTGCATAAAAATGTAGTGAGTCATTTCCCAATTGCAATTTTCTTAAGTTTAAGTTTACACGCTTTTATTGAAGCTATTCCTTTGAACCATGGATTGCAACATGATCATGCGCAAGGTATGAATGATTTGTACTGGGGTGTATTCATACATAAAATTCCGGTAGCCATAGCTTTGAAAACAATTTTAGATGCTTCGGGTGTTTCAAAACGAAACTCATGGATTTATTTAATCATATTCGGTTTAACGGCGCCGTTAGGGTTGATTTTTGGAGAGTTTGTTATGGCCAATTTCGAGGTTTCACTCTCGTGGTTATTAGCAATCGCAATCGGTATGTTTTTTCACGTGTCAACTACAATTATTTTCGAATCTTCAGAAGGACACAAGATTAATATTCTCAAATTAATGGCGATACTAGCAGGTTTCGGTGTGGGAATCGCAATTGGCTAATTTAGAACAAAGTTCTCTTGCTCATTTTGGTCTAAAATAGGCAGTTATTTTCTTAAATTCTATTTGAATTTGTATCGAAATTTGAATTTTA
>TARA_B110000037_G_scaffold33143_2_pt1 | contig 36516 bp, 36 predicted proteins | sample TARA_B110000037 | Tara Oceans TARA_B110000037 (sample SAMEA4397196) | marine metagenome | biome: Polar Biome; feature: [MIX] marine epipelagic wind mixed layer (ENVO:01000061); material: water (ENVO:00002006), including particulate matter (ENVO:01000060) such as... | depth 10-100 m | reverse complement strand
CCATTTTTCATAAAGAAAAGCAACAAAATAGTCAGATGCGACAGAACCATTATTCTAAACTTCACTTAAAATATCCACAGTGATTATCATGGATCTATTCTAAAGGACAGAACCTGATGATACAATATAAGAATACCACCAAAAAAACAGCCAAAATATCCCCCAAAACTTTTCCCAATCCAACACGCCATTTTTTAATTAATTCACCTTAAATTTGTGACATGACGGTGGATGAATTCAAGCAGAGCTATCAAAATTCTGAAAAGGTAGTTGCCATTGCCTCCTTATTGCAAGAAGATGCAGTGAAACTTAACCTAAATGGTTTGGTAGCTTCATCTGCTGCAGTGGTGGTAAATGCTGTAATTCAAAACCGCACAGGATTTCATCTTTTTGTGCTTTCAGACAAGGAAGAGGCGGCGTTTTTCCTCAACGACTTGGAGAACCTCAATAAAACTGCTTCGAATATTTTATTTTTTCCGCACAGTTATAAAAGCCCCTATCAATTAGAAGAAATTGACAATGCGAATGTGGTGTCTCGTGCGGAGGTTTTGGAACGGATTAATAGAGGGAACACTTCTATTGTTGTAACTTATCCTGAAGCCTTATTTGAAAAAATAATTACCAAAAAGCAGTTTGCCAAAAATATTTTAGAGATTCGAAAAGGGACAGAATATTCTGTTGATTTTATCAATGAATTATTGATCGAATACGAATTTGACAAAGTTGACTTTGTCTACGCCCCGGGACAATTCGCCGTACGTGGGGGTATCATTGATATTTTTTCTTTTTCGAACGACATTCCTTACCGAGTTGAGTTTTATGGTGATGAGGTGGATTCTATCCGAACTTTTGATCCTGTTAATCAACTTTCGATTAAGTCCATGAGTCGCTTAACGGTGGTGCCAAATATTCAGAGTTATGCGTCTGAAGAAGTGCGGGAAGATATTCTGCAATTCATACCAAATCAAACAAATATTTGGATCAAAGACTATCAACTCACAGGATCTACTTTAGAAAAAGAATATAAAAAAGCGCTTAAAATCTATAATGAATTACCAGAATCGCGGGTGAAACATAGTCCGCCGATGGATTTGTTTTATCCTAAAATTGGTTTTGATAAAAGCATCCAAAATTTTAACGTCATTGAATTTGGAAATCGTCCCTTTTTTAAAGGAGAGGAATTCCATTTTAATATAAGCGTTCAACCAAGTTTCAATAAAAACTTTGAACTCTTAATAGAAGATTTACGAAAAAATGAAACGGCTGGGTTCAAGAATATAATTGTATCGAGCCAAGCCAAACAAGTAGAACGATTATACGCCATTTTTGAAGATTTAAACTCGAGCGTACAATTCACCACATTATCCTTCGCATTACACGAAGGATTTATAGACAACGACCTTAAATTCACCTGTTATACCGATCATCAGATATTTGAGCGGTATCACAGGTTTCGGCTCAAAGAAGGATTTAGAAAAAATCAACAAGCCCTTACAATAAAAGAGATTTACAACCTCCAAAAGGGCGACTACGTAACACATATCGACCATGGTATTGGTAAGTTTTCTGGATTAGAGATTATAGATGTTAATGGAAAACCACAAGAGGCCATTCGATTACTCTATCGAGACAATGATGTACTTTACGTTTCGATCCATTCCTTGCACCGCATTTCAAAATACTCAGGCAAAGAAGGTACGCAACCCAAAATGAACAAAATTGGGACGCAAACTTGGAGCAATACCAAGAAAAAAACAAAATCTAAGATTAAAGAAATTGCGTATGACCTCATAAAGTTATACGCCAAACGTAAACAAGAATCTGGCTTCCCTTTTTCACCCGACACCTATTTGCAAAATGAACTAGAAGCATCTTTCATATACGAGGATACGCCCGATCAAGAAAAAACAACCGCCGCAGTTAAGGCAGACATGGAGGCAGATTCTCCAATGGACCGCCTAGTGTGTGGTGACGTAGGGTTTGGTAAAACAGAAATTGCTATAAGAGCTGCTTTTAAAGCCGTTGCCGACAGCAAACAAGTCGCCATTTTAGTGCCAACAACAATACTTGCACTGCAACATTATAAGACGTTTAAAGAACGGATGGAAAACATGCCTTGCACGGTGGATTATGTAAATCGTTTTAAGTCAACCAAACAAATAAACGATACATTGAAGCGTTTAGAGGAAGGAAAAATTGACATTATAATTGGTACACATGCACTAGTTGGCAAAAAAGTAAAATTCAAAGATTTAGGCCTAATCATCATTGATGAAGAACAAAAATTTGGTGTAAGCGTTAAGGATAAACTCAAGCTTTTTAGGGCATCAGTTGACACCTTAACATTAACCGCAACACCAATTCCAAGAACGTTACAATTTTCATTAATGGGTGCTCGCGATTTATCGATTATTAATACACCACCTCCCAACCGCCAGCCGGTTGATACAGAATTGGTAACTTTTAACGAAGAATTGATTCGAGATGTTGTGACTTACGAAACACAACGCGGCGGTCAAGTCTTTTTTGTGCACAACCGTGTGCAAAACATACACGAGGTTGGAGGAATGATTCAACGCTTGTGCCCTGGTATTCGAGTTGCCATTGGCCATGGACAAATGGACGGCAAAAAGCTAGAAAATTTAATGTCAGACTTTGTCAATCATGAATATGATGTATTGGTAGCGACAACGATTATTGAATCAGGAATTGACGTTGCGAATGCCAATACGATTTTGATCAATAATGCGCAAAAATTTGGTTTAAGCGACCTGCATCAAATGCGCGGACGCGTTGGGCGATCGAATAAGAAAGCCTTTTGCTATTTAATTACTCCACCCATGCATACCTTGCCTTCAGATTCTCGAAAACGATTAGAGGCAGTGGCCCATTTTTCAGATTTAGGATCAGGTTTTAACATAGCCATGCGCGATTTAGACATCCGAGGCGCGGGTAACTTATTGGGCGGCGAACAATCAGGCTTTATTGCAGATATTGGCTTTGAAATGTATCAGAAAATATTGAACGAAGCCATGCAAGAATTGCGGCAAAATGAGTTCAAGGATTTGTTTACTGAAGACAAGTCGGTTGATGAAATGGAATTCGTGACTGACTGTATATTAGAAACCGATTTAGAGTTATTGATTCCGGATACGTATGTAAATAACGTGGCGGAACGATTAATGATTTATCAAAGCTTAGACAATTCGAAAAACGCGACAGATTTGGACATCTTCCGCAGTAATATGGAGGATCGCTTTGGACCTATCCCGGCGTTGGTGCATGAGTTAATCAAGTCCATTGAATTACGTTGGATGGCGAAGGATCTTGGATTTGAAAAACTGGTAATAAAAGCCAATAAAATGATTGGATATTTTGTAGCACAGCAAGATTCACCGTATTACCAATCGAGCCATTTCACAAAAGTGTTGAGTTTTATTCAAACCAATCCGCAAGACGCCAAAATGAACGAGCGGAATAATAAATTGAGGTTGATTTTTGACGACGTGAAATCAATTTCTAAGTCAATCGCGAATTTGGAGCGGATTTAGTGAATTAGTCTAGTCGTTAGTCGTGAGTATCTCGTCATTAATAGTTATTTGAGTGAGGTTACTCAATACGATTTTCTACAAAAATCACTCGAGATGTTTTGATGCAAAGGTTATTTCATAGCGAGTTACATTCCAATAACTACTAGAACTTCACAACCGCAGCGTTAATTGAAGTAGATTTGCGGAACCTTAAAACACCGAGTCTATAGCAAATGAAGGTTAACGCCAACAATACGTGACTGACGTCATTTCGGTCCGGGAAGGAAAAACACATGGATTATATAGTCTAGATATCAAAAATGACAAAACAACATTTTTGAAAGAATTACGCACTTCATATATGTTCAGCACTGGAGACTAAAGTCACGATTCCAATAAAATCATGTTTAATCTTGATGAAATTTCCTGGAAAGATTCCGTTGCAAATGAAGTTTATGTTCGACGGAAAATGATCATGTTAAATGAAAACGGCACCAATCCGCGGATTTTAGATTTGCCCTTATGAATGACGCGCATCCGTTTTAATTAGCCCTCAAATGAGTTTGATCCCTCATTCTCAGCACTAAGGTGAAATAGGTTTTAAATTAATCTCTCCTTGTTAGCCACAAATTGAATGCTGGAATATTCCTTGGAAATAGTTTCAATTAATGACCCCTCAACTTTCGTTGAAACGAAGTTTTCATCTATAATTGTCGAATAAAACTGCGCAAGATCAACTCCGTTCGCTATTTTTTTAAAATAATTTTTATACTATTTCAATTATTGCAGCACTAACTTCTCTTGATATTCAAACTCATCATTAGACAGCTTCACATAATAAACGCCCGTTGCTAGACCTGAAAGATCAAGTGTTAGATTTTCTATTTGGTTTTGATATTCTTGGCTAAACACCAATTTACCGTCAGTTGTATACACTTCAATTTTATCCAGATCCGTTAATTCACCCAATTGAATTTGAACAATTCCTTTAGATGGATTTGGATGGATTTCAAAATTAGTTTGTGCCCGTTCATCCACAGCTATTTGTCCATCAATCGTCACAGTTACCTCAGCACTTACCATACAATCATCATCATTCGTTATGCTGCAGGTATAAGTTGTTGTTTCAGTCGGATTTGCATCCGTAATTGCCGCATCAGGATCGCTCAAACCTGTTGTAGGTGACCATGAATACGTTGTTCCGCCAATGGCTTCCAGTGTAGTTGTTTCGCCTGATGCAATTGTTACATCATCACTTATGGTAACCGGGAATCCATCTTCAACAGTCGCTGTAACTAAAACTCTAGGACTTAAACAATCTGGTTCTCTAATTTTCCAATCAAAAAAGAAATAGTAAAAATCTAACGGTGTATCCGCAACATTAGAACCTGTTAAGGCTACAATGCCGGGAATTTCATACGGGTATTCTGGTGAACCGTCATTGATTCTAAACAAATCAACCAAACCACCGGTAATCTTCATATAATAACCTGAATAAACATCAATTGGAAGGTTAAGGTCAACAACACTTTCTCCATTTGGAATATCTACAACCACAGAGTGAATAACTGCTCCACCATCCCCATCTAGAATTTGAATATTTCGATCACCACCACCATCAGCATAAACCCGAACGGACTCTAAAATAAATGGTGAATAGGCATTAAAAAATAAACCTCTTAAATCATTTGCTCCAAAAAAACTACCACTGCCAAAAGTATTATCAGGTGGACCAACAGACAACACATCATTAGGCACAGATTCCTCTACCCAATAGTCCGTGGTTTCAGTAACGTACTCTGTATAATCAGTTCCAGCATCCAATAAAGTTCCACCTTCTTCGGCATCATACCAATTTAAAACACCTGCTCCACTGCCAACAGCAGACACCACAACATCACCCTCACCACAAATTTCATCTCCTGTTCCAACAGGCGCTTCTGGACGATCAACAACAATGTATGCCGTTTCTACTAAAAGATCATCACCCGCCTCGTTTGTCACAGTTAATGCCACCGTATAAGTGCCATTTGAGGCATAAAAATAGGTTGGATTTGGTTCATCAGAAGTTCCGCCATCACCAAAAATCCATGACCATTCAGTAGGTGTAAATGCAGAATTATCTGTAAAAACAACTTCACCAGTGCAAGTTTCAGTTACGTTTGCTTCAAAAGCAGCAATTGGAGGAAAAACAACCGGTTCATCCGAACTCACTATCAGATCAGAAACTAATATTCCACCGTTACCAGAATCATTAAACAGGAATCGGATATAAGACACATTCGTTAAATCTATTCCTGCAAAACCCTCAACAGGAATGCTAACTGTATTATGCATTGTTCGAGGTAATGTTGTTCCAAAATCTCCAGGAGGGAAGTATAACGCCTCACTATAATCTTCAACAGCAACAACAGATGAAGCTCCTGTATTATCTGTCAATTCAACAGTGAAATTCAAATCAACATCAGGTGTTGACGTATCAAAATTAACAGATGCTCTAAATTGAATGGCGTCAAAATTGGTAAAATCTTCCATGAAACTTGGGATGTCATTTCTGTACCAATCATCCGCAGAATTCCATTCAATTTCTAATTGAGAAAGACCTAAAACAGCTACACCTCCATTTTTATTATGCGGCTCTTGTGCGCTTCCTGCACCAGCACCAATACAATATTGTTCACCAAAATCATCTCCACAAATATCATATATCACCAATCCATTTTCACTTGCAGCTTCGCCTAATGTATTGGTATCTTCCGTATCCTCGCTATCTGTGCGATTAACATCAACACGTTTATCGTTTCCAGGATGGTAAGACATAAAAATCTCAGAGCCATCTAATGTTGATGAAGCTGGTGGTGTAACATCCTCCACTTTCAAAATCGGATCAAATTCAGCTTCACCTCCGATATATACACGAAAGAATGCACTGCCATAAGCTAATAATGAGTTCCGTTGCGTCTCGGCATCAAACCTTCCGTTATCAGGACTTGAGGTGCCGCAATGTTCGTCAGACTGCGTTCCATCAACGAAACGCCAATCATCTGCTGTACCCGCAGGAAATTCTCCAGGAGTCCATACTGTATTGAAAAAATTATGATTAGCGCCCAACATCATTAAGTTGTGTTTTGGCGTTGTATCGCTATCATCTATATAACGTGCGTCATCATAAAAATGAACGCCTTGCAAATCGGACACGTCTCCATCACAATAAGGAGCGATATTCATGATTGGAATGTTATTCAAGATTGGTCGATTAAAATCAACAGGAGCTAAAGTTAGCACGGCATTAATCCCATAAGGACTTCCTAATTCACGATTATAAAGGGCATGCTCAATCACACCTTCTCCTCCGCGTGAATGCCCCATGGTACCAATATTATCCATATCCAATTTACCAACGAAAAGATCTCCAAATGGATCACCGCCTACGTCATTCCAGTCATTCCATAAATCAAGGTGGTGTTGCAAAAGTTCTCCTCTGGCACGCATTCCATAATCAGGTGTTGAATTGTCTGTTGAACTAATACTATTAGCAGAAACCGAGATTACGATATAACCATGACTCGCCAATTGCTCTGCCAAATAATTATATCCTCTATAACTTGGAATTGCACTAAATGATCCTGTACAAGGCCATGCAATGCTGGTACCTCCGCCTCCATTATAACAAGTTGAATGTCTTCCATGTAAGATTAATATAACTGGAAAAGGACCATCAGTAAGATCGGTAGGATAATGAACAGAGCCTGTCACTTCAACTAAATCTGGAAAGGTTGGTGGACCAAATGCTTCGTCACCAAAATCATATTCGTCACTCGACACGGCATAAATACCTGGTTCTCCTGGGTCTGGAGTTTGCGCAAAACTGGCACCACTTAATAAGAGGATACCGATAAATTGAATTAAACGTATTTTCATAGTCATGTTTTTGAGTCTTTTATTTTGAGGTCAATGTTTGTTTGGTGAACTTTCCTAAGCTCCAATGTTTTCCAAGAAAGTCGGATGATTGATCGCCTTCGCCATCTTTTAAGGTATTGTCATGGTAAAATCCGTACACCAATATAATTCTACTTTGATCTTTTAAGGTTTCATAATCGCTCAGAGGAACAAAGAATACAATTTCACTTAAACTACCCTCCGGATGTTCGTTCATTAAAAAATGACGGCCACCGATATGAAGCACGTAGCGATTGGCACCCACAATGAATGATTCACTTGTTTTGATTGAGACCCGAACAGTTTCCTGATCGTCATCCAACGTGATTAAGGATACTGCCACTGCATTTGCAGATTGCGCAAATAACGCACTTGTCAAAAAGAAAAATAGAAATAGTAATCCTGCGTTTTTGAGTTTTTTATTCATTAACAATATATTGTGATACGGCAAAATTTACCGGAACTGCTAAAGATAAGAAATTTCGAAATATAAAAACGAACCTCCGACTTAAAAATGGAGCTTTGAATTTGTTTATGATAGATTTTTAATGGATGTTAAGGCGCTTCTATAGTGAAAGAAAAAGTAGAACCAATTCCTTCCGTACTTCTAACAGTTAAGGTTTGTTTATGCGCCTCAATAACATGTTTAACAATGGCCAAACCCAAGCCAGAACCACCAATGTTTCTTTCTCGGCTTTTGTCCACACGATAAAACCGCTCAAACAAACGCGGAATATGCTCTTGAGCCATCCCCACTCCATTGTCCGAAACTTCAACCAGAATTTTTGTTTTTTCGAGGATTTTAATGGCAATTTTTGTTTCACCTCCAACAATTCCATATGAAATAGAATTGGACACAAGATTTACGAGTACTTGCGTGATTCGATTGACATCAGCTAATGCAATTGTAGGCTCGTAATGTTTATCAAAAGTCAGTTTAATGTTTTTGTGATTGGCTTTTGTTTCGAGCTCTTGAAAAACTTCTTTTACCAACTTAACAATATCAAACTTGACCATATTAAATTTAAAACGGTCCGTTTCTAATTTAGAAATTTCATCTAAATCTTCCAATAGATTTGAAATACGGTCCACACCGCTCAACGCGCGTTCTAAAAAATCGCGATTCACGCGTTCATCTTCCAAACCACCTTCTAAAAGTGTGAGAACATACCCTTGAATACTAAAAACGGGTGTTTTTAATTCATGTGCCAAGTTCCCTAAAAACTCCTTCCGGAAAACAGCTTGTTTCTGCAATTCTGAAATTTGTTTCTGCTGCACGGAAGCATACTCGGCAGAATCCTCTGTTAATTTTGCAAGTACGTCATCCGAAAAACTTACAGTTGGAACCTCTGAAACCTGTTCATTTGTGATAATGCCGTAGATCACTTTAATTTTTTCACTGACAAAGCGCCGCACTAGAAAGGTGAAAATTAAAAAAGACAATATTGCCGTGCAAAGCGGAACAAAAACGTATACTGCCGCAGAAATTTGAATTGTTGTTAAATTACCCATTAACGCTAAAACAAGCCCCATTAACAGTCCTAGAATAAGACTCCCAAAAAATGCGATATAAATTGGCTTTGATAGGTTCATTTCATTATTTCAAGCGTTATTGCCAATGAATCGTTTCCAAAATGTTATCAATGTCCTCCATGACGTATTCTAAACTTGTTCGAACACTATCGTAATTTGGTTTAACATTGAAATAAAGTGCACCCCGCAAAAAATGATTCGTGCTGTCCGTTACATAAAATTGATAAGGAGAAGCCGCATTTCCTTTAATATTATATTTCAAGCCATAAGCTCTACGCCGAGGATCAATTAAAGGAATTTCATGAATAGCATCCGCTTTAATACTGTGGTCATAAACCAATTTTCGGGAGTACTCAACGTTCATAAAAAGGTTTGAATCTAGCGGAATATAGGTCAAAAACATTGTGGCATTAAAACGATTCATTACAATGTCTTTATTACAGTTTGCCTTATCAACAATTGAAAAATATTCTGGAATTTCAAATTGATATGGGCAGCTATCCGGGTTAAATATTTCGTAAGAACGTTCGGGGAAATCGAGGCGCATATAGCCTCTTGGTTTTGGATAATAATCTTCAGCCTCGCTTTCACAGCTGACAAGCATTAAAAGAAAAATAATGCCTATAGAAATACTAATCTTCATCTGGTTCATTTTTAACGGGCAAAATCGTAATTTTAATTCGTTTCACCTTACGACTATCTGCAGCCTCTACTGTAAACGTATAATTTTCAAAAGTTACACGTTCGTTCTTCTTTAAAATTTTACCAGCTTGCTCAATTGCAAAGCCGGCAATGGTATCAGACTCTGATTTTGCCTCTTCGAAGATTTCTCCATCAATGTCCAAAACCTTATACATATCAATCAATGCTGTTTTCCCTTCAAAGACATAATTAAATTCATCTAGTTTTGAGTAGACTAAATCTTCATCAATATCATCAGAAATATCACCTACGATTTCTTCTAAAACATCATCCAACGTAACAATTCCTGATGTCCCTCCATATTCATCAACAACAACAGCCATGTGCATTTTACGCTCTTGAAAACTGATCAGCAAATCATCAATTTTTTTATTTTCAGGGACAAAGTAAGGCTCGCGAATTAACCCTTGCCAACTAAAATCCTGTGCTTCATCCAAATAAGGTAAAAGGTCTTTCACAAAAAGAATTCCTTCAATACTATCGAATGATTCACGATAAACCGGGATACGCGAATGATGCGTCATTTTACCATCACCATTTAAAAGTGCTAGAATTTCACCATAAGTCTTATCGAATTCAAAGGCGTCTACATCTAACCGTGAACGCATAATTTGCTTCACGTCTTTTTTGCCAAACTCTATTATACCTTGGTAAATATCAAGATCGCTTTTGTCTTCATATCCTTCTATTGCCAGTTCAATTGCATCAGACAAATCGTCTTGAGAAAGTTCTTTTACTCGTTTTTTAATTCGCCTATTAATAACATCTGTTCCTTGAACCAATCCTTTTTTCATTAAATTGAAGGGGAATGTTTTCCCAATTATTCTTAAAGGCACAGCCATTATAAGCGCTACTTTTTTTCCGTTTTTGGCCGCATAAACTTTAGGAATCACTTCACCAAACAGCAATAGGATAAAGGTTATTGCGATCACATCAACAAAAAACTTCGTTCTATCATCCATTCCCTCAAGAAGGGTTGTCGACAATTGAGAAGAAAGTAGAATGATCGCTACATTGATAAAATTATTCGCAATTAATATGGTGGCCAACAAACCTTTTGGAGTTGACAATAAAGCCAGTGTTGTTTCAGCCGATTTGCTCGTGTCTTCACCAATAGATTCCTTATCAGAAGGTGTAAGTGAAAAAAATGCAACTTCAGCACCCGAAATAAGTGCAGAGCAAGTCAATAAAATCAGTAAAATCCCTAATGAGATTGAGAATGGTATCCAATTAATGTAAGCAAGAACGAGTGAAAAGGTCTGTTCCAAACTATTCGTTTTCGTTCAAATTAAAATGGTAAATCATCTTCTGGTTCTTTGTTCAGTTTAGTATCCATGGGTTGCACGGGCTTGTTCTCTATCGTTTTTGGATAATTCTGTTGATTGGTGCTTTGTTCAGCTCGAGACAACATGGTCATATTATCTGCAACAACCTCAGTAGTATACCGAGTTTGCTTATTTTCATCTTGCCAAGATCGTGTTTTGAGTTTACCTTCAATATAAACTTTCATGCCCTTTTTCAAGTAGGTCTCTGCTATTTTAGCCAAGCCTCTCCAAAGCACAATGTTATGCCAATCTGTAATTTCACGTTTTTCACCCGTATTCTTGTCTGTGAATGTTTCAGATGTGGCAATAGAAAAGTTTGCAACACCAGTTCCATTTTCCAAATATCTGACTTCTGGATCTCTTCCAAGATTTCCGATTAGAATTACTTTATTTACGCTTCCTGCCATATTGGTTCCTTGATTTAAACAAATATAGCTAATCTGCTCCGAATAAGTGCGACTCCTTAATATATCTTATTAACAGTTGTGGCAAAGGGTAGTCTTCTATTTGGTGGATTGGAATTTCAATCTGATTATCAACTAATTTAACCTGCTCAACTTGGACTTGCCAGAACGTGGCTAATATTTTTTGGTGAGACAAGATATGTTTGAAAGTTCCGTCAAATGTAAAGTCGCTAAATGTGAATGATTCCAGATCCTTTTTTGTAAGTTCCTCACTTTCTTTTTTTTCGACCATTGGAAAATCATAAAGCCCTTCCCAAATGCCTTTACCAGTGCGTTTTTTCAATGCCGTATTTTGCCCATCAGTAAATACCAAATAATGGATGTAACGGTTAACAACTTTTGTTTTTTTGGATTTAACAGGGAAGTTGAGCTGTGACTTTTTTTGCAAAGCAACGCAAGAATTAGAAAGTGGACACTCGGAACATTTTGGTTTTTTTGGTAAACAAATCAACGCGCCAATCTCCATTAAAGCCTGATTATGGTCTCCTGGATTTTTATGATCTAGAAATGCACTGGCTACTTCGGCGAATTCTTTTTTACCTTGTTTACTATCAATGGGCGTTGCAATTGCCAAATAACGACTTAAAACCCGATAAACATTTCCATCTACCACAGCATGAGGCAAGCCATAAGCAATAGATGTTATTGCAGCAGCTGTATATTCTCCAACTCCTTTTAATGAAATCACACCTTTGTAGGTTGTTGGAAAAACACCATTCAACTCATTGGCCACTAATTTTGCAGAAAAATGCATATTTCTTGCACGGCTATAATACCCCAAACCTTGCCATAAATTCAAAACTTCATCATCTTCAGCATTTGCCAAATGGTTTATTGTGGGGAATGCTTTTATAAATTTTAGATAATAAGCGGTGCCTTGATCAACTCTAGTTTGTTGCAAAATCACCTCAGAAAGCCAAATTTTATACGGATCAGAAACACCCCTCCATGGAAGAACTCTTCTGTTTTGTCTATACCAAGCGTTAATTAATGTCGAAAAATCAGCCATTTATATAAAAAATGTAAAGTTCTTGCATTTTTTGTAAATAGTTCAAAGAATTAGAATTATTTTTGTCCCCGAATTACAAAAGATTAAAAATTAAGAAGTTATGACCAAAGCAGATATCGTTTCGAAAATCTCAGATCAAACAGGTATTGAGAAAATTTCAGTTCAGGCAACTGTCGAAGCATTTATGGATTCAGTAAAATTATCCCTAACAGAAGGTAACAATGTATACCTTAGAGGTTTCGGATCTTTTATTGTAAAAGAGAGAGCAGAAAAAACAGGCAGAAACATTTCAAAAAATGAGTCTATCATTATTCCGTCGCACAACATCCCGGCATTTAAGCCAGCTAAAACATTTATCGAGGACGTAAAGGATAACGTATCGGTTAAGTAACATTGTTACTTAATTGGAAATTTTGCTATCTTTGCCCCCGAATTAAGGATGAATTTTATAAAAACTTCCTGATTATCAGGAAGTTTTTCTACATATTAGAGTTAAAAAAGTATTAATTGATTTAAAAATCTTTGTTATGCCAAGTGGTAAAAAAAGAAAAAGACATAAAATGTCTACTCACAAGAGAAAGAAAAGACTAAGAAAAAACAGACACAAAAAGAAAAAATAGATTTTAAAAATCTATTCAGATCATTTGATTGTCAATTCATTAGAAACTTAACGGCTAAGGCGGTTAAGTTTTCTTAGTTTATTATTTAATTTACAGATTAGTGAGTTTTGAACTTATAGTTAATTCAAAACCCAGCGGAGAAATTTCTATGGCTCTTATGAGTGACTCAACGCTTGTTGAGTTGCATGAAGAGAAGATAGACACGGATTTTGCCGTGGGTGATATTTATTTGGGTAAGGTACGCAAAGTCGTAGCTAGCCTAAATGCGTCTTTCGTCAATGTTGGGTACGAAAAAGACGCGTTTTTACATTATTTAGATCTTGGGCCCCAGTTTAAATCATTGGATAAATGGACACAAGATACCCTGAGAGGTAAACAAAACGTTGCAGATTTACTTTATTTTAAGTCTCAACCGGACATTGAGAAGGATGGGAAAATCACGGATACTGTTTCCAGTTCTCGCGAAATCTTAGTGCAAGTAGCAAAAGAACCAATTTCATCTAAAGGACCTCGTTTGAGCTCAGAAATTACATTGGCTGGACGTTTTTTAGTGCTTGTACCATTTTCTAATAAAATATCTATTTCTCAACAGATTAAGGATGTTGAAGAAAAAAAGCGCTTAAAGGATATTGTAAAGAGTGTTTTACCAAAGAACTTTGGTGTAATTATTCGAACAGTGGCCAACAACAAGAAACTAGCAGAGATTGATAGCGATTTAAAAGATTTATTAGATCGTTGGAGAAAAATGCATTCGAATTTGAAAAAAGCCAAGTCGCCTAAACGCGTTTTGGGTGAATTAAATCGGGCTTCTTCCTTATTACGCGACACGCTGAATGCCAATTACAATAAAATTCATGTAAATGATCCTGTGCTTTTAGCAGAAATGAAGGATTATGTACAATCTATTGCGCCTGAAAAGGTGAGCATATTGAAAGAATACAAAGGCAAGCTTGATATTTTTGAGCAATTCGGAGTCAATAAAGAAATTAAAGTTTTATTCGGTAAGAAAGTTCCGCTTAAAAGTGGCGGATACCTGATCATTGAGCACACAGAAGCTATGCACGTTGTTGACGTCAATAGTGGAAACAGAAGTGCAAAAAATGATACGCAGGAAAACAATGCGATTACCGTAAATATGGAAGCGGCTGAGGAGCTCGCTCGTGTATTGCGTTTAAGAGATATGGGCGGCATTATTTGTGTTGACTTTATTGATATGCACAAACGTGACAACAATAAAATGTTGTACAATAAGTTGCGTGAGTTGTTAAAGCAGGACAAAGCTAAACACAGTATTATTCCGCCAAGTAAATTTGGTGTTGTTGAGATTACGCGTCAGCGTGTGAGACCAGTAACGGATATTGAAACTTCTGAAGGTTGCCCTACTTGTAATGGTACAGGGAAAATTCAAGCTTCAATTATGTTTGCGGATGAAATTGAAAATAAGCTGAAGTATTTATTGGAAGAGAAAAAGGAGAAAAAACTCACGTTGATCGTGCATCCTTATTTAGAATCTTACTTTAAAAAAGGGCTTGTTTCAAGGCAATGGAAATGGTATTTCCAATTCAAAAAATGGGTTTCAATTCAACCCAATAATTCTAATCATATATTGGAATATAAATTTTTGGATAGCACTGGGAAAAAAATTAAGGTCTAGGCAAGAAATTGCTTTTCATTTAACTCCTACCTCGTTTTCTTAATTGGCTCTATAAATACGGCTAGTGATATCGTCCTGAAGGCTTGAATTTAAAACTGGTGTGATACCTTCATCAAAAGCAAAGTAAATGCCTTTAAACAAGTTCTCTTGTTCCTCATCCGGATAACGCGCTAACAGAGAAAATAGTTTGTCGAGTTGTTGCTTGCGAATGGCCGTTTCATTTATGTTTTTTGTTGAGAATAATTCGGCACTCATTCCCCAACCAATTCCTTGCACAAGATCTTCTTTATTGCGATCATAAGCCATTACAAATCCATACAGTTTCTCTGGATGATGTCCATATTTGAATGTAAGCGCCCAACCTCCAGCCTTATCTGCATTTACAGGATACGGTTCTTGGAAGAAAAGAATACTTGAACCGTAAATTCCAACCGCTAAAAACATAGTATTCCACAACATACTTACTTTCAACGTAGAAAGTCCGACGAGCGTCACCAAAGCAATTAAAGGTAGCACTGTGGTACTTCAGCTAAAATGGAACTGAATTCTTATTTTTCTAAGTGATATTTCAAGGCCTGATAGGGTGTTTTTCCTTTAAAAGCTCCATGAGGTCTGCCGAAGTTATAAAATTCTTCCCATTGCCAGTTTTACTCAGTATATGCTGTGTCAAAGCCAGAGGTTAAGAGCATAGAGCCTTCCTCCTTAAAAGTCTGAATATACGTATGTTCAGGTGTGAGTACTGTTCCATCAGATAAAACTTTAGCCTCATATACCCACCTTTTTGTCAACTTCTTTTTTGCTCTAAAAGTCGAGCCATCCTCTTCATACTTTTTGCAAGATGCCGTTAGCATTAAAGGAAATAATAAGAATAAAAAGAGCCTCATTATGACAGAACTATAGAGCTGCCAATGCTGCTTCAAAATTTGGAGCCTGACCAATTTCTGGAACTTGTTCGGTATAGGTTACCACACCATTTTCATCTATAATTATTATAACGCGTGAGTGCAATCCTCTAAAGGCACCATCAATAATTTCAAGGCCATAAGTTTTACCGAATGCACCATCCACAAAATCACTTAAGTTGACTACGTTCTCTAAACCCTCGGCGCCACAAAAACGCTTTTGAGCAAAAGGCAAATCTTTCGAAATGCACAAAACTACGGTATTTTCTAGATTAGAACCTTCAGCATTGAAATGTCTAACAGATGCTGCACAAACACCAGTACCAACACTTGGAAAAATGTTTAGAATTACTTTTGATCCGTGATATTCTGAAAGTGTTGCCACAGACATATCAGTTTTTACCAACGAAAATTCAGGAGCTTTGCTTCCAACTTCTGGTAAATTCCCTATTGTATTTGCTGGATTTCCTCCAAGTGTAATTTTTGCCATAATTTTAATTTTTGTGGGTAAGTGTATTGATAATAGCTAACAGTTGCCAGGCAGAATTGTTTTGAAATCGGTATAATTACCCTCACTTGCAATCAAAGCCTCAACTTCATTTACCATTTGTGTGTTACCTGTAAAATAAGGCGCGCGCTGGTGTAATTCTGTCGGATCAATTTCCATAATCCGCTGTGTGCCATCTGAGGCTGAACCGCCTGCTTGCTCGGCAATAAATGCTAAGGGATTACATTCGTATAATAAACGTAATTTGCCTTTTGGAGCTGTATCGGTAGAGGGATATAAATAAATACCACCCTTGATCAAATTACGGTGAAAATCTGCTACTAATGAACCAATATAGCGCCCTGTATACGGTCGATTGGTCGCGGGGTCAATTGTTTGTGCGTATCTAATGTATTCCTGAATTCCTTTTGAGCTGCGGAAAAAATTCCCTTCGTTCATAGAATAGATTTTTCCTTGCGCTGGAAATTGCATAGCTGGGTGAGATAAAACAAAAACACCTATTCCAGTATCATATGTAAAACCATTCACGCCGTTTCCAGTAGTATAAACTAACATGGTAGAAGATCCGTAAATGACATATCCCGCCGCAAGTTGTTCGGTGCCTTTTTGTAAAAAATCGGCGTCAGTCACTTCACTGCCAACAGGCGTAACTCTTTTATAGATACTAAAAATTGTTCCGATTGAAACGTTTACATCAATGTTTGATGACCCGTCTAGCGGATCCATAGCTACAATGTACGATCCGTCTTTATTGATTGAAATGTATTCATCATTTTCTTCAGAAGCGATACCGCAAACCACTTTTCGGGCGGTTAGTGCCTTAATGAATTGGTTGTTTGCATAAACGTCTAATTTTTGTTGGGCTTCTCCCTGAATGTTTTCTGAACCCGCCGCACCAACAATATAGGAGAGCAAGCCGGCTTTGTTGACTTTATAACTCACAATCTTTGATGCTAATCGAATAGCACTCAAAAGTTTTGAGAATTCTCCGCTTGATCCAGGAAAGTCCTGTTGTTTATCAATTATAAATTCACCAAGTGTTTTTACATTTTCCATGACAATAGTTTCTGATTTAGACAGTGCAAATAACGCTATTATTAAAGATATTACCAATTGATTTCGTACCTTTGTGTCATCAATCTCAATGGGATGCGAAAAAAGATCTATTTAATTACTTTGTTTGTGTTTTTTCTGCAAGATTTGTTCGGGCAATGTGCTATGTGTAAAGCCGTGGCTGAGGAACAAGCAGAAGAAAATGGAGGTTATCTCAATATGGGAATACTTTACATCATGATTATTCCATATATCATTCTGTTTTTTGCTTTCCGAAAGAAAATTTTTGGATTCCTAAAAGAATTGAAAAAGGCGGGTGTGAACGGTACCAGCTAGTTTAAGTTCCCCAATTATTTAGTTTTTTAGTTTGCATTATTAACACTGGATTTTTTGTTCCGGATTATTGTGCCGTGTTGAACTGGTTGAAATGAGATTCCCACTTTGCTTTTCTAACAAAGCGTTTTTTTGTCGTGGACATTGAGGCTCTCGAAATGCCCAAAACAAAAAAACCTCCAAGGGCAGAGGCGAAAGAGGTCATTTAATAGCTAGAGTTTATTTTTTTTATTTCAATTGGTTCGGATCAGATTCAGCGATTTTATTGAACTGCCATTGACGATACATCCAATAAAAGAAAGAAGCAAAGCCTAGAATCAACACTGCCATCCAAAAAAATTCACCTATTGGCTCTAATGTGTTTTGAAATACCCAATAAGCAGCATCACCAATACCTAAAAAAACATCTGTCGAACTCATAATTATCAATTTTCTTAACAAATGTAATAAATAAATTACATTAATTTTAGCCCCGTGCTAGTAAATTTGTATAAAACAAAAACGCCCTTAGCTGTTTTTAGCTTCCCTATTTTAATGGGGCTATTTGCTTTGCCCATTTTCTATGTTGAAAACACAGAAGTTACTGCCTTTTTTTCATGGCAACATGACCTGGTTTCTTTGGTCTCAAGTTCGCGTCTAATTAACTATTTTTCAACCGTTTTACTCCTGTATGTGAGCGCTATTGAACTCAATCGCCTCGTAAATGCTCATGGTTTTTACTCAAAAAACACATATCTGCCCGGATTAATTTATGCCTTGGCCTTGGCAAGTTTTGGCCAAATATTTTTCTCAACTACCATAATTGCCTATGCTTTTTTAATTTATACAATCGGTTTCCTTTTTCGAATCACTCGCCAAGATTCTGCGAGTGAAAGTATTTTTATGGCTGCTTTTTTTATTGGTTTAGCAACAGTCTTTAGCCCATTTTTAGTGCCTATTGTTCTTTTACCCTGGTTTAGTTTAATGGTATTTAGATATTTTGTTTGGCGCGAATGGTTCATGCTCTTAATCGGGCTGAGCATTCCTTGGGCTTTTCATTATGGTATTTGTTTTGCTGTTTCAGGCGAGTTTCAGGTTCTCACTGAAGGATTGGCAATTGTCAATCAGCCATTTGAATTTATATTGGAGGAACTCGTGCTGCTTGCCTTTTTAAGTTTATTAGTCATTTATTCAGTTTGGAAATTCTTAGTGATTTTAAATACGCAATTACTCGTTTTTAAAAAACGTAGTCGACTTTTGTTTCATTTTATTTGGCTCATGTTAATTTCCATTGCTATAGGCTGGTACTTTCAAGATTTGTGGATCATTGCTATCGCTATTCCGTTTACAATAATTACGAGTGTTCAAATATTAAATGCCAATCAATCACTTTATTCTAATCTCATGTTAACAGCTTGGATCGGATTAATAATTTGGAATTTAATAATGTGATTAGAATGTGAACAAATGTCCGTTAAATTATCCGAATAATATTAACTTTGCAACGTATTTAAAAAGAAAGAAATGAAATTTGGAGTAGTTACTTTTCCAGGGTCCAATTGCGATCAAGATATGGTAGACACGCTGGAGACCAGTTTAGGTCAACAAGTTGAACGTTTATGGCATAAAGATCATGATTTAAAAGGAGTTGATTTTGTTGTATTACCAGGGGGATTCTCTTTTGGAGATTACCTGCGTTCTGGTGCCATTGCAAAATTTTCACCAATTATGAAAGAAGTAATCGCACATGGGCAACGTGGCGGTTATGTAATGGGAGTTTGTAATGGATTTCAAATTCTTTGTGAAACCCCCTTGTTGGATGGAGCACTTTTACACAATAACAGTCAAAAATTTATTTGTAAAAACGTATTTCTTACACCAAAATCAAAGGATGCCGCTATTACAAAAGGATTAGAATCAAATAAAGCCTATAAAATTCCAATCGCACATGGCGAAGGTCGTTTCTATGCTCCAAAGTATGTAATGCAGTCGATTTATGACAATGATCAAATTTTGTTTAAATATTGTGATGAAGATGGAAATGTGACAGAAGGCGTTAATCCAAACGGTTCTTTAGACAACATTGCTGGAATTACAAATAAGGGCAAAAACATCTTCGGAATGATGCCTCATCCTGAACGTGCTTCAGATGCAAATTTGGGAAATACTGACGGAAAATTATTTTTCGAATCCATTTTAGCCAATATTTAAAAAAAATATTTTAGAGCTGCCCCCTAACTATTTTCAATGGTTAGGGACCTTTTTTTTGCGCGCTTCGTTGGCATTTCGACAAGCTCAATGCAGCGCATTGAAAATTGATCATTCTTCATTGAAATTTGATGATTCCACATTGAAAATCCGTATTTTACGAGAGAATAAAATCATATTATGAAAACTTTCCTCATCCTCCTATTCGCAATAGCGACTTCATCTAGCTTTGCGCAAATCAACATTTTAAGTACAAATGCAACTGCCGATCAAGTAATGTTAGGTGATTTTGATCCTGCCGATTATGCAGCCACTGAAGTGATTACCGATCATGATGAAATTATAGCAGGAATTAATGAACAAATTAATTCTGACTCTTTAAAAGCCTATTTGTTTGAAATGGCAAGTTTTATGAATCGAAATACCGGTTCAGACACCGTTTCGGCAACAACAGGAATTGGAGCTGCACGCCGTTGGGCACATGATAAGTTTGAGGAATTTAGCGCAGCGAATGACAGTCGATTAATCCCAAGTTATTTGCAATTCGATCAAGTGATTTGTAGTATGGGGCAACACCGAAATATTTTCGCTGTCTTACCAGGCTCGAATGTTGAAAACCATAAAGTGATTATTATAGAAGCCCATTTCGATAGCAGATGCGCAAGTGGATGTGATATTGATTGTGAAGCACAAGGAATGGAAGACAATGGATCAGGATCAGCCTTGGTGCTTGAACTGGCAAGAGTTATGAGTCAATATACATTTGAAAACACGATTGTATTTATGTTGACCATTGGTGAAGAACAAGGGCTTTATGGCGCAAATGCTTTTTCGCAATATGCGGTGGACAATGAAATGTCGATAAAAGCCGTGCTAAATAATGACGTGATTGGCGGAGTAATCTGCGGTGAAACTTCCTCAGCGCCATCTTGCCCGGGAGAAGATGAAATTGACAGTACGCAAGTGCGCTTTTTTACAGAGGGAGGTTTTAATTCTCGGAATAAGCAATTGGCCCGTTTTATAAAGCTGCAATATCAGGAAGAGTTATTACCTGTTGTGGATGTACCAATGCAGTTAACAGTAATGTCTGCTGAGGATAGAACGGGTAGAGGTGGCGATCATATTCCGTTTAGACAGGATGGATTTACGGCCATGCGCTTTACGTCTGCTCACGAACACGGTGACGCAGGAGTGGGTGGTGACTATCACGATCGTCAGCATACTTCTGAAGACATTTTAGGAGTAGACATGGATGGTGACATGGAATTGGACAGCTTTTTTGTAGACTTCAATTATCTGGGTCGTAACGCCGTGATTAATGGTATTGGGGCGGCTATGATTGCAAATGGACCTAAGCCTTGTGACTTTTTAATTGAAACGTTTGAAGGGCCTGGTATTGTTGTTCGAATTACTGGGGAGACGGGTTATGATAAATACCGTGTAGGACTGCGTACTGAAACCAATGATTGGGATTCCGTTTATGTGCTGGAAGGATTTTTGGACACCATTTATCCCCCAACTTCTGATAATTATATTATAAGTGTAGCCTCTGTTGATGAATATGATATCGAGAGTTTATTCTCATCCGAAATTGCCATTACAAATGGTGAAATTTCCGTTAAAGAGCATCAAAAACCAAGTAAGGATTTTGAGCTCATGCAGAATAGACCAAATCCGTTTGATGAAGCAACAATAATTGGAGTAAGAGTCAATCAATCTCAAAATGTAAAGGATGCTTTTATTTCCATTCGTGATATGCAAGGAAAAGAGATTGAACGTTTACCGATAGATTTGTCAAGTGAAGTTAATGAGGTGCTCTATCATCACGGCTATGGCAAGGTGGGCACTTTTGCATATACTTTGGTTGTAGATGGACAGGATAAAGGAACCAAGATGATGGTTTTTGCCAATTAAGGACATTTTTTATCTACTAAGCAGTTTAAGATATTTTATCTTCATGCTTTTGTTAGCCTATGAAAGTTATTCTTGTAGTTGTCATTGTCCTTATCCTGATGTTTTGGTTATAGCGAAAAGGATATTCAAATTCGCAGCAGTTATATGCTCATTTTCTTAGGCTTTGTAATCCTAATATGTTTCATGTCTTTGGCCATGTTTGCTTTTACAAAGCAACGACTCTATCTTTATTATATGAGTTTTGTAGTCGTAATTATTCTGAACCTAATGGCTTTAAGACATTTTGTTTCTCCGTTGATCTTTGAGAAATATCTTTTTTTAGGGAATAATTTTGTAGAGATGTTTGGCTACCTGCAATTGGTAACCGTTTTGCTCTATACCAATCACTTTTTCGAATTGGATAAAAACTATCCAAAAACCTATCGTGTATTCAAATACATGGCAATTTTCACAGCCGTTTTATTTGTCCTAGCTCTTTTCATGCGACAGTTTGACTGGTTTTCAAGTTTCTCTTATGTTTTTTCTAAGTTCGTTTTAATTGCAACCAGTTTAGGTTTATACTTCTTTGCGATTTACCTCTCCTTTAAAGGACAAATAATGGCCTATTATTACGTGATGAAGAGAGTGATAAATAATTGTATTCATTTGCAACCTCGATTGATTCAGTAGAGGTAATTACAGGGATTGATTTTTATAGTGGGTTAGATAGTGAGGTGCAGGATCGGGTTGAAAGGAACCGGAGTGTTAAGGGGTTTTTATATGATTAGGTTTGTGTCTGCAAAAAACTATTTAGATCAACATGCAAGAACAACATATTAACCAACTTCAATTGGAATGAGCTTTACAAGCTTGCAGAAGCTGAATTCGCATTGGGATCAGTATCTCTGCATGGCTTAGAACATTGGAAGGCAGTAGAAAAAAATGCCATTATGCTCGCTAAAAAATGTGGCGGACATTTTGATATCTTGAAGAAATGTGAATTGTCCTTGGTTAAGGTAGAAGAGGGGCTAGATTTGAAGATCCCCGGAGACTTATTAGCAATGGATATTCGTGAGACTTTGCACCATTTGGGGGAGATCACAGGCAGATCACAACAGACGATTTATTAGGCAATATCTTTGCTGTCTTTTGCTTGAGAAGACCTGTGTAAGTTTTGAAATTAGAGTTTTAGGAACGTAATTTTCTGTTCCAGTTGATTGTCCGGTCAAAATAACAATGCCATTAATTTGAGATTCATCATTTATCTAGCCAAGGATAATACTCTTCACCGTTTGCACATTCCTTAAATAGTACTTCACTATATTTAAATGTATTATTAAGCATTGAATACTTTATTTCCTCTTCTTTTGTCGCTAAGGCATAGATGAATTCTTCGTTATCTATCATCCATTGTGGTGCTTCAATTGGCCCAGCTCCAAATTCCATTCTTGTCATGCCCATTAATTCTTCCATTTCATCATAAATTTCGCCTAGGGCTTCAACGTGATCACAAAGTGTTTCCAGACTAGAGACCTCAACTTCTGCTGGGTTTGATCCGCAACTCGCAAAAAAAAGTAGTCCGATAATAGGCAGGTAGCTTAATTTTCTCATAATTGTAAAATTTATTTGATACTAAAATAGCAAAATAATATTATTCTATTATTCTATTATTCGTAACGCCTTCCGTCAATTGATTCAAAATTAGAGTTGTACAAGGTTGATTGGGAAAAACGGGTTGAAGAGATGTTAGCTATTGAAGAAAAAATTAGAAAGGAGATTGAGAATGAGGTTCTTTTGATGATTTGAAAATAACAGGCTAGATAGATTCTAATTATTTCTTCAGTTTCTTAAAGTATTTCTTTGTTATGGTGGCTAAAACGGTTATTTAGGCCCCAACTTAGGTCAATTTCTCTTTTTGTTTACATTTATGACATATGAATGTGTCCTTTATTATCAACAGCACAAGAAAATTATCAGTATTTGCTAAAGAGGTCATAGCATTGGTGGCCGAGTCTGATGAGCTGCAAGGAAAGACTTATTATACAAAAAGCCCTAAGCATGCCATTGAAATCGCTAGGGAAATCGCCTCAAATTCCGACTTAATTTTTGCAGTTGGGGGTGACGGAGCGTTTTAAAGAAGGTTGACATTCCTGCCGAATGGCATGATTTGTTAGAAGAGCATGTGCGCTTTTATCAATTATTGAATGATGCCGAAAAACTAGTTTTTCAAGATCAAATGGCGGTGTTTTTATATGAGGTTAATATAGAAGCTGTACATTTCGAATTAGAGGAAATTGACAGGGTTTTTGTTGCGGCAAGTGCTATTGTACCGATTTTTCGATTTAGAAATTGGCGTTATACGACGATTAATGGTGTGATTATTTTTCCGAACGATTTTAAGGACGATTTGGGTTTTGTTAGTGATGCGAAAGATAAATGGATTGGAGGAAGAGTGAATTATGGACCGAAACATTCACGCATGATTTTATCACGTAAGTCTTTACATCATGGTTTTAAAAATAAAACGGATAAAGTCAATACTGGTATACATGAGTTTGTTCATATATTGGATGTAGCTGATGGGAAAATGGATGGTATTCCGGAGAATTTTGTATGTCAAGAATACATTATTCCTTGGTTAAATTTAATGTATGAAGGCATGGAAGCCATTAATAATCATAAATCTGATATTCGTGCTTACGTTAGAACAAAACAGGTTGAATTCTTTACAGTCGCTTCTGAATATTTTTTCGTACGTCCTAAGTTGCTGCGGCGCAAACATGAGCTCTATGAAATGTTAGAGCGTTGTTATAATCCGGATAAGGTTTGAATTTAGGCTAGAAACCTGAAGTTCAATTATTCGTGAATTGATTGAAATAAAAACCCCACCCTAAATAAATTAGAATGGGGTTTTAAGAATAGAGTAGAATTCTTCAGTGTTTTCCGTTTATAGGCTTCCGTATCAAACATCACACATCACATTGAGCATTGAGGCGATCGAAATGCGGGATGTTGGCTTCATCAAAATATGAGATTAGCCGCTGCTCATTTCTTTCCTTTCGTTTAGGTTGTTTGCGGCTGCGTCAAACCTTGAGCAAGCTCAAGTTTGATTTTAGCCACTGCACATCTCACAGTTATCTGGATCATCCAGAGAACATGCGATTTCAGCTAATCTTTCTTCTTCCGTTTTCGCAACAATTGGTGCAGAAACGGCCTCTTTGTCCAATGTAAATTTAATGGCATCCGTTGCTGCTTTTGTTCTCAAGTAATACATACCTGTTTTCAAACCAGCTCTCCAACCATAAAAGTGCATTGAAGTCAATTTCGCAAAGTTTGCATTTTCCATAAACAAGTTCAATGATTGTGATTGGCAAATGTATGCGCCACGATCAGCTGCTTGATTAATCAATACTTTTTGAGAAATTTCCCAAGCTGTTTTATAAAGATCTTTAATGTCTTGTGGAATCTCATCAATGTTTTGAATTGATCCGTTTGAAGCCATCAATTTGTTCTTCATGTTTGAATCCCACAGGTTTAACTTTGCCAAGTCTTTTAATAAGTGCTTGTTTACAATGATAAACTCACCTGAAAGTACACGTCTTGTGTAAATGTTAGATGTGTATGGTTCAAAGCATTCGTTGTTTCCTAATATTTGAGCTGTTGAAGCTGTTGGCATTGGAGCAAGTAACAATGAGTTTCTTACACCATGTTCTTTCACTTCTTCTCTTAAAATATCCCATTCCCATCTATCTGAAGGAGTTACATCCCACATATCAAATTGGAATTCACCTTTAGAAATTGGAGATCCTTCGATAGTTTCATAAGCACCTTCTTTGATTGCTAAATCTTTTGATGCAGTAACTGCAGCATAATAAATAGTTTCAAAAATCTTTTTATTCAAAGTACTGGCTGCTTCAGAATCAAAAGGAAGACGCATTAAAATATAAGCATCAGCCAAACCTTGTACGCCAATACCAATTGGTCGGTGACGTTTGTTTGAATTCTCAGCTTCTTGCACTGGATAGTAGTTTTGATCAATTACGCGATTCAAGTTTACCGTTAAGTGGTAAGCCATTTCGAATAATTTGTCGTGATCAAAAGTTTTGTTTTCTTGGTCAACAAATTTTGGCAATGCAATTGATCCTAAGTTACAAACAGCAACTTCATCTGGTGCAGTGTACTCCAAAATCTCAGTACATAAGTTTGAAGACTTAATTGTTCCTAAGTTCTTTTGATTCGACTTTAAGTTTGCCGCATCTTTATAAACCATATAAGGTGTACCTGTTTCAATTTGAGATTCTAAAATCTTAAACCAAACATCTTGTGCTTTTATCGTCTTTCTTCCTCTACCTTCTGCTTCGTATTTTAAATACAACTCCTCAAACTCATCTCCGTAAGCAGTTGATAATCCTGGACACTCATTTGGACACATTAATGTCCAATCCCCATTGTCCTCAACTCTTTTCATGAATAAATCTGGAACCCACATGGCATAGAATAAATCTCTTGCACGTTGTTCTTCCTTTCCGTGATTTTTCTTTAAATCCAAGAAGTCAAAAATATCTGCGTGCCATGGCTCAACATAAATAGCGAAAGAACCTTTTCTTTTTCCTCCACCTTGATCCACATATCTTGCAGTATCATTAAATACACGCAACATTGGTACAATACCATTTGATGTTCCGTTTGTTCCTTTGATGTAAGAACCTTTTGCACGGATATCGTGAATAGATAAACCGATTCCACCAGCAGATTGAGAAATACGCGCACATTGTTTTAATGTATCGTAAATACCCTCAATACTGTCGTCTTTCATTTGCAATAAAAAGCAAGATGACATTTGTGGTTTTGGTGTTCCTGCGTTGAACAAAGTAGGTGTAGCATGTGTAAACCAACCTTGAGACATTGCATTATAAGTTTTTACTGCAGATTCGAGATCTTCTTTGTGAATCCCAACAGAAACACGCATTAACATATGTTGAGGACGCTCAACAATCTGATTGTTAATTTTTAGTAAGTAAGCTCTTTCTAATGTTTTGAATCCAAAAAAGTCATATTTGAAATCACGATCATAAATAATGTGTGAATCAAAATATTCTGAATTGTCTTTTATAATTTGGTAAACATCATCAGCAATTAATGATGCATTATCCCCAGTGATTGGATCAATGTAACTGTAAAGATCTTCTATTGTATCAGAAAATGATTTTTTTGTATTCTTGTGAAGGTTTGATACTGAAATACGTGATGCTAATAATGCATAATCTGGGTGCTCAATTGTTTTTGAAGCAGACACTTCAGCAGCCAGGTTATCCAACTCATACGTACTCACTCCGTCATAAAGTCCTTCTATAACTTTCATTGCCACCATTTCTGGTTGTACAATTGGGCTTAAGCCGTAACATAATTTTTTTACGCGTGCCGTGATTTTGTCAAATTTGATTGGCTCCTTGCGACCATCTCTTTTTATTACATACATATTGCGTCCTTGGTTTTTTTGTAATACTACGCCTGTTGGCAAGGCGAAGCATTGGGGTTTAAAATTTTAATTCATTTAATTTTTTCTAGAAATCTTCGTCTAGTGAGAATGATTGATTCTCCCCACTGTTTAATACTCCGGCTTTTTGATATTCAGCCACGCGTTTTTCAAAGAAATTCGTTTTTCCTTGAATACTGATCATGTCCATAAAATCAAATGGATTTGTTGAGTTGTATACTGATGCACATCCTAACTCACCCAACAAACGATCCGCCACGAATTCGATATATTGCTGCATTAAATCTGCATTCATTCCTATCAATTTAACCGGTATCGCGTCAGTTACAAACTCTTTCTCTATTTCCACAGCATCTGTGATGATTTTTGTAACGGTTTCCTTCGGCAATTGAGTAACCAAATGGTTATTGTATAGCAAGCAAGCGAAGTCACAGTGGAGTCCTTCGTCTCGCGAAATTAATTCATTTGAAAAGCTTAATCCTGGCATTAACCCTCTTTTCTTTAACCAGAAAATAGAACAAAATGAACCTGAAAAGAATATTCCTTCAACTGCGGCAAATGCGATTAGGCGTTCTGCAAATGAACCTTCTTCGATCCACCTTAATGCCCAATCCGCTTTTCTTTTTACACATGGAATAGTGTCAACAGCATTGAATAAATGTTTTTTTTCTTTATCGTCTCTGATATAAGTATCAATCAATAAAGAATATGTTTCTGAGTGAATGTTTTCAATGGCAATTTGAAAACCATAGAAAAACTTTGCTTCCGTATATTGAACCTCTGACAAGAAGTTCTCGGCTAAGTTTTCATTCACAATTCCATCAGAAGCCGCAAAAAATGCTAAAATATGTTTGATGAAATGTTGCTCATCTTCCGATAATTTTTCGTTCCAATCAATCAAATCTTGAGATAAATCAATTTCCTCAGCAGTCCAAAAACTTGCTTCAGCTTTTTTATAAAATTGCCAGATATCGTTGTGTGCGATTGGGAATAACACGAATCGTTCGTTATTCTTGATTAAAATCGGTTCTAATTCTTCAGCCATTTTAAGTCTTTTTTTGTTCTAATTTGTTGGTATTCTTGCACCTATTGGGAGTGTAGGTGTTTATACTCATTTTCCTTGCGGTATTTTCCGATTCTGCTTGTTTAAAATTGATAAATTTCGCCATTCTTAAATCGGACTACAAAAATTGCGATTTTTTATCGAAGAACCTATTCAATTTAATTCACAATCTACTCATAGTTTTCAACAATTTGTACTTTCCGTATGCTTTAAATTGTTCTTGTACAATTGTTTAGGTTTATATCGGTAATGGTTGGTAACTATTCGAAATAAATAATTTCTAACAACAACCCCTTATTTGTTAACAACTTATTCAAAGTTCGTTTTTTTTATAATAAACACGTTCAAACGGACTCACAATTTACAACAGTTACCATGTGTTAATCAAGTAAAAACTATTTTATATATAAACCATGAATTGTGAAAAACTATTCTTATCTTTAAATCGCCTAAAACAAAAATAAATAACTATATGAGTGAAGCCAATCAATTTCGCACAATTAGTGGGGCATTTTTGGATGTATTCTATCCCAATATTTGCCAAATTTGTACTATAGATTTAAACATGAATGAACGTCATGTATGCTCATCCTGCGCGCATGAGTTACCTTAAATAGGCCAAAACAAAAAAGAGTTACAGAAATTAGAAAAACTATTTTGGGGTCGGGTAGAAGTGAAACATGTCTATAGTTTACTCAATTATCAGCGTGGCAATCAAACGCAACGCCTACTTCATCTCTTAACATACAAACAGAAAAAGAAATTGGGTCATTATTTTGGTGAGGTATTAGGAGAGGTGATTACAGATTCAGATCAATTTCATGCTATTATTCCTGTTCCACTTCATCCTAAAAAGGAAAGATTAAGAGGTTTTAATCAAAGCCGTGTAATTGCTGATGGCATTGCTGCTAAAACAAAAACCCCCATTAATGAAACCTGTTTAACACGTAACTCTCACAATTTGTCGCAAACAACTTTTTCTAAATATGACCGTTGGGACAATGTTAGACGCATTTTTTCGGTTAAACAAAGTGAAAAGTTAGAAAACAAGCATTTGTTATTGGTAGATGATGTCTTGACAACTGGCGCAACTATTGAAGCTTGTATATTAGAATTGCTCAAAATTAAAAATTGCACCGTAAGTATTGCTACCTTAGCAGCTCGAATTTGAGACGGTTAAATGACAGCGCATAAAGATCAAAAGTCAAATGAAATAATTGGATGGGGCCTGGCAGGTGCAGTATTGTCTTGGCAACTTTATTTCCGAAATCAAAAATTTATGGTGTATGATTCCTTGTCGAATCACACAACTCGAGTGGCTGCCGGTATGGTAAACCCAATTGTATTTAAGCGCCTAACAAAAAGTTGGAACGCCGATCTTTTATTGCCTTATGCTGAAAAGTTCTATTCACGTATTGAAAAGCTGTTGGACGTGAATTTAGTTTCAAACAAATCAATTTTTAGGGTTTTTGCTTCGGTGGAAGAGGAGAATAATTGGTCGTCTAAACAAGGGGATGAGCGTTTTCAACGTTATTTGGTAACACCAACAGCTGCAGAAATGCCCTCATCTGAATTTGTTCATTCACCGTTTGGAATGGGTAAAGTGCATACAATTGGGAGTGTTGATACAAATCTGTTTTTAGATCGATCCAAAGTTTTTTTTCAAGAAAATAACATTCAATTTGTTGACGAGTTTTTTAAAAAAGAAACATTATCGGACAATGTTCGCTACTTTTTTTGTGAAGGTACTGGTTTGAGCCAAAACCCATGGTTTAAGGATTTGCCTTTGAAGCCAACGCATGGCGAAACATTGGTAATTGAAACGGAGGATTTAGAATTTGAACATACAGTGAACAAGAACATGTTTTTAATGCATATTGAAGGCAATAAATATAGGGTGGGTGCGACGTATAATTGGGAACTAATGGATCCTATTATTACAGAGGATGGAAAACTAAATTTACAAGAAAGACTAGCTGCTTTTACAAATTTCAAGTATAAAATAGTTGAACATACCGCAGGTATTCGCCCAACGGTAAAAGACCGCCGACCCATGCTTGGTGTTCATTCAATGCAAAAAAATGCAATTGTTTTTAACGGACTTGGCACTAAGGGAGTCATGATTGGACCATATTATGCCGAGCATTTGGTGCGCCATGTTTTTGATGGTGAAGTCTTAGAAAGTGAAGTTGATATTCAGCGCTTTCAAAAATAAATTCTTCAATTGCAATTCCAATTTTAAGGTTTGAAAGGATTGTCAAAAGAATACGTCTAATTGGTAAGGCAAATCATAAATTTCATTGAATTTCCAAATACAAATAATGGGACTTCGCTAAATTATGTGCAACTTTGTTAGGCACAGCAGAACGTTTCAATGAACAATTGTGAGGTTTTGCGGTTTGTTTAAGTTAATAGTAATAGAAAAAAATATAAAAAATGTATCCAGTAGAATTAACAACCCCAATGAAAAACCAATTGGTTGAAGCGGGATTTAAAAGTTTAGAAACACCAGAAGCAGTGGACGGAGCAATTAATGCAGACGGAACTGTTTTATGTGTAATAAATTCAGTGTGTGGATGTGCAGCAGGAACTATGCGTCCTGGTGTTCTTTTATCAACAAAGCACAGTAAATTACCAAAAGAAATGGTAACTGTATTTGCTGGTGTTGATGGTGAGGCAGTGAATCAAGCAAGAAAATATACCTTGCCTTATCCTCCATCTTCTCCGTCAATCGCATTGTTCAAAGACGGAACGCTCGTTCATTTCATTGAAAGACATCATATCGAAGGTAGATCAGCTGAAATGATTGCTGAGAACTTAGCAATGGCTTTTGACGAGTATTGCTAGTGAATGAATATTAAACAGTATTTAATTTGTTTCATTACAACCGGAATTTTTTTCGGTTGTAATGAGCAAATAGATACTCCAGAAAATTTCCCTCCCCCGAATTTCACCGAAGAAGAGATTTTATCTCGCGATATCTCAGATTTAATAATCTACGAAATTTAAACCCAACTCAATTACCATAAGATATTGGCTATTAGTGATAGTTTAAGCAAACCTGTTTTGCTATATTTCACAGGCGATACTTCCGTTAATTCAAGAAAGTTTGAAAATAGTGTGTGGCCGGATCCTGAAGTTTACGACTTATTAAATTATCAGTTTATAATTGCTCAAATGTATGTAGATAGTTGGGTACCCTTGGACACTGATGCTGACCTTCCCGATTCCATGAATACAATTGGAGCGTACTGGATGAATTATCAACGTATGCATTATGATGAAAAACTCCAACCACTTTTTGATATAGTCAATCATAGAAATGAATCTTTAGTTCAAGAAATTGCTACTTCTCAAAGTCATTATGATGCCAAATTGTATAAAGAGTGGCTTGACCAGGGGTTAAGAAGTTTTAGGATTCAGGAAGATCTCAGGGCGAGGTTGGATGAGAGCCCGCCTGATGATTTAGCATATTTTTAGAAATACCAGATTCAAACCGAGGCTGATTTCGGAAGAATTTTAGCATTAAGTAGTAGTTTAAATAAGCCTGTTTTACTCCATTTCACGGGTTATGCTAGTTTTAGTTCAAGACCATTTGAAACTAAAATTTGGCCTGATCCAAATGTTTATCATCTTTTAAAAAATGAGTTCCTTATAGCTTCTGTGTATGTGGATGATCGCACGGCGTTTCCACAAATCCACAGTGATGATTCGGGTGCTACTTATGGAGAATATTGGATGAATTATGAAATTGCGCACTATGAAATGGTGACACAACCTATTTTTGATATCATAAATCATGGGAATGAATCTTTAGTAGATCATATTGCGACATACAGCAGTCATAGAGATCCAGAATTGTATAGTGTATGGCTTGAAGAAGGGTTGGCAAATTTCAATAAAGAATAAATACGTGATATTTACTTAACTTTAAAATATGAGATACTTAGTCTTATTGTTTCTATTTCCGTTCATTTCTCATGCCCAAAATTTGGATGATTATAACCAAGAAAGGTTGAAACTAACTGAAAATTTAATGGTCGGCCTAGGATCATGGTCAGTCGCAAATATGGGAGTGAGCGGAGTAGGTTGGGCAACAACGGATAATGAAGCCAAGTACTTTCACCAGATGAATGTAATGTGGAGTGGGGTGAACATGATTGTTGCATTTCCGAGTTATTTTAAGGCAAAAAAAACGGACCCAAAAGGGATTTCTTTTTCAGAAACTTGGAGGACTCAACACATAAAAGAAAAAGTGTTTTTATTCAATACCGCCTTGGATCTAGTCTATGTTTCGGGGGGGGTTTATTTAAAACAACGCGCCTTAGTCGACGCTAATAATTATCAACGTTATAGAGGTTGGGGAAATTCGCTTATTATGCAGGGAGGATTCTTGTTTATACTTGATTTAACGGCAACAATTTTGCATACGAAGCACCGCAAAAATAAATTGCAAGGTTTTTGGGATAAAATGGACGCAATAGATCTTGGGTTGAGTGCTAATGGAATTGGATTACAAATTCATTTGTAGGAGGTTGAATTTGTCAAACCTAAAAAAGGTTATAAAACGACCCTTTTTCAGTTAAAAACTTATCAGTTTCAATTCTTCCTTCTAAAATTAGAATAATCGCTCTCAGGTTATTATCTTTATAGATAATAATAGAGTAAGGTCTTTACAAAGTCTATGGATAATAAATCAAAGAAAATTGCGCTGTATTCAATTGCTACGATTTTACTATTTACGGCATTTTTTTACTTTTATGATGCAGCTATATTTGAAGCTGAAATTGTAGAACAAACTTCAACATATACCGCTGATATTTCCTTAAAAGCACTCATTAATAATTCGGCATTGCCTGAAGGGGTATCTCTTGATCGATTAGTGTCTGTTGCTCCAACTGTTAAGGGAATATTATTATTGATTGTTTGTTGTCTAGGCTTACCGATTATGATTGGATATCGACTAGCGACCACTAGTCCCACTTCTCAAAAAACAGAACCTAAAAAAGATTAAAAAATGAATATTGATTTATTAGCAAAAATATGTAAAACACCAGGGGCACCTGGTTTCGAGCAAAAGGTCCGCGAACTTGTCATAAAGGAGGTAACCCCTTTGGTAGATGAAGTAGAGGTGGACAATATGGGGAATGTATACGCCATTAAAAGAGGAAAAGAAGGAAAACGTGCCATGATTGGTGCACATATGGATGAGATTGGATTCATTGTAACACATATTGACGATAAAGGATTTATTCGTTTTCATACATTGGGCGGTTTTGATCCAAAAACACTTACAGCACAGCGAGTTATTATTCATGGGAAAGAGGATTTGATTGGAGTGATGGCTTCCAAACCTATTCACGTTATGACGCCTGAGGAGAGGACTAAAATTGCCAAAATCTCAGACTATTTTATTGATACAGGGCTTTCGAAAGAAGAAGTTGAAGCCTTAATAAAAATTGGCGATCCGATTACACGCGAACGTGAGTTCATTCAAATGGGAAATTGTGTAAATTCAAAATCCTTAGACAATCGTTTGGCGGTATTTATTTTAATTGAGACGTTGAGGAATTTGAAAGATAAAGAAGTGCCTTATGATGTTTACGGCGTATTTACTGTTCAAGAAGAGGTTGGTATTAGAGGTGCAAATGTTTCTTCTTTAAAAATTAATCCAGATTTTGGATTTGGACTAGATACTACAATTGCTTTTGATTTACCTGGAGCGGCTGAACATGAAAAAATTACACACTTGGGTGAAGGTACAGCCATAAAAATTATGGATGCTATGACCATTTGTGATTATAGAATGGTCGATTTCATGAAACAAACTGCTGATAAGAATAAGATTAAATGGCAACCGGAAATCTTAACTGCTGGCGGAACAGATACCGCTGGAATTCAGAGAATGACTCAAGGTGGATCAATTGCTGGAGCGGTTTCAATTCCAACGCGCCATTTACATCAAGTGATTGAAATGGCAGATAAAGATGATATTCAAGGATCGATTGATTTGCTAACGGGTTGTCTTGAAGATTTGGGCGACTACGATTGGTCGTTTAAATAAATTTAAAATGGGGACTTCTTTTTATTTGAAAAAGTGTACTTATTTGACTGTGTTATGTATGGTTTTATTTGCTTGTAATAAGTACAAAGAAGAACCGTATAAATTTTTTGTTGCGGGTCATACGTATGGATCACCTAGTGATTCAAGCGGGGGGTTACATCCGCCTTTTCTCGAAACATTGACGGAGTATAATTCATCCTTCCCTTTAGAAAAAGGTTTTTTAACAGGTGATATCGTTAAATATCCATCAGTTGGAAAATGGGAGATGGTGGATGAAGAATTAGCCGATCTGGATATTGACGTTCGATTTGTTGCTGGAAATCATGAGTATAATGATTTAGAGTTGTTTGAGTCACGCTATGGTAAAACGTTCAATTCTTTTGTCTTTAAAAAAGACTTGTTTGTGGTTTTGGACGGAAATCTAAATAATTGGAATATCAGTGGAGTGCAACTTACCTTTTTGAAAGAAGCCTTAGATAGTCATGCAAACGCCGTGGCGAGTGTCTTCATTTTTGTGCATCAAATTATTTTTCATGACTATTTACCCGTTGCAGCCAATTCAGATGAAGGTAAAGGAAGTCCACTAACTTATGAAACTGAGGTGAAACCCTTGCTCGAGAGTTTGGATAATCCCGTTTATTTGTTTGCTGGAGATATTGGCGCTTTTGATTGGGGACCTTCGCTTTATCACAATCAGGTAAACAATGTCACCTACATTGCCAGCGGAATGGGTTCTGGTTTAGAGGATAATTTTCTAGTTGTTGAGGTAGACAGCCGAAAGAGAGTCAGCTTTACAGTCGTTTCCTTAAATGGTGAAGGTTTAGGAGAGTTAGAATCCTATTAAACGATAAATTAACCATAAGTAAAGGTAATCAAGGTTAAAACAATTATTCCAACGCCAATCATTGAAAAGAGTTCAGTTATAAAACCTAAGTTGTTTTATTCAGCATTAGGTAATAAAGTGCGGCGCATGTTAGTGAAGCTCCTAAGGTTATAGGAGTAACTAAAAGTGCCATTATTTTGACTCGGGCCTTTGTGCATGGGTAGCATCAATGACATTAAATGGTAAAGTGCGCCTGAAAAGCAAAGAAGTATAAAGCGATATTTCTCTCTTTTAGTCATTTTTCACTTCAAACTCATGCGTACACTTATTAAAAATGACGCCATGCTTTTTGCAGTTGAGCTGACAAACGTGAGTTGTGTCAAAACTGCTGGATGTGTTCCGTTGCAGTTTTTTTGAGTATACGCCAAAAAAGGCCGCGTGGTGCAGGTCGTAGTATTTTACATGTCCCGTTCCTGCAAATCCACGGCTCTCATAATAACGAATTTCATAGTTGTCTTTTTGCCATTCATCCTTTTGAATTGTTGTTCCTAAAAAACCGGAAAACGAGCCTGCTAGCAAAATGAGGCTAAATGAAACGCCACTCGTAACCCCTGCACTAATCTTCACTGCGGTTGGTTTCAATTTGTGAAATGCCAAGTCCCACAAAAAAGCAATGAGTAAACCATAATTGCATAATTGATAATGGAATAGCTAAAGAAATACCCTTTGAGGTCTGTAAGCAACAGTAGAATTATGGCGCAATCAATCGAGATTTAGGAAGATTTGAACCCCTCCAAATTTGTGCTTAAGATCATGAGTTTAACGCCCAATTGAATTTATCCATTTATTATTTTCAAATGGAGGCTTATAAAAAAGCCAACCAGTAATTAATAAAAATGGGGCGAACGGATAATTCGTTTGAAAAAAATATGGGGGTAGAATGGCGCATTAAAAAGAATATGATTGATGTTATTTATCAATATGAATTGGGAAGAACTGAAATAGCGCTTGATCGCATTTTATCGATAGAAAGAATTCATAAAAATTTATTGCGCACAAATCAGTACAGCAGGATATCCGTGTTTTTAGGACTTGTAAAACGCATCATTAAAAACCCGTTAATTGAAGATGAGGAGGAGTTTTTTAATCGTGTCGAATCACCTTTTGTTTGGATTGAAATGGAGCAAGAGGATTTACAAGCGGTGAGTTATTATGCATGGTTAAAATCAAAACTGACCAAACAAAAATTTTATGATGTGTTAAGAGAATTAATGCAAGCTTAAACTTCTAACAATAAAAATGGCGCCCATTAAGAACTAGGCGCCATTAAAGAAAATTAAGTTATTTTTATTTTTTTACAACTTTCATTGTATGCGTTGAATCATTTGATTTTATTATAACGAAATAGATCCCACGC
>TARA_B110000037_G_scaffold58363_1_pt1 | contig 36561 bp, 31 predicted proteins | sample TARA_B110000037 | Tara Oceans TARA_B110000037 (sample SAMEA4397196) | marine metagenome | biome: Polar Biome; feature: [MIX] marine epipelagic wind mixed layer (ENVO:01000061); material: water (ENVO:00002006), including particulate matter (ENVO:01000060) such as... | depth 10-100 m | reverse complement strand
TAATATGGATAAGTCCATCAACACCACCAAGATCAATAAATACACCGTATGAAGTAATGTTTTTAACAACACCTTCAAGAACTTGACCTTTTTCAAGTTTTTGCATAATTTCAACTTTTTGCTCTTCAAGCTCAGCTTCAATTAATGCTTTATGTGATACAACTACGTTACGGAATTCTTTGTTAATCTTAACAACTTTGAATTCCATGTTTTTACCAACATATTGATCGTAATCTCTAATTGGTTTAACATCAATTTGAGAACCTGGTAAGAATGCTTCAATACCAAAAACATCTACAATTAATCCACCTTTAGTTCTACATTTAACAAAACCTTTAACAATTTCGTTGTTTTCAAGAGCGTCATTAACTCTATCCCAAGCTCTTAAAGTACGCGCTTTTCTGTGTGATAAAATTAATTGGCCTGTTCTATCCTCAGTACTTTCAACATAAATTTCAACTGAGTCGCCTGCAGCTAAATCTGGGTTGTATCTGAATTCTGATGAAGGAATAACACCTTCTGATTTATAACCTATGTTAATTACAACTTCTTTCTTTGTTGCAGAAACAACAGTTCCATCAATAACCGTGTGGTCAGAAATAGAAGTTAATGTTTCGTTGTAAAAGTTTTCAAGCTTAGTTTGCTCTTCTGGGGCATATAAAGCTTCTTTTTTTCCAAGTAAACTCCAATCAAAATCTTCAAGAGGATTTACATTTTTTGTTGTAAATTCTTCAGGATTTTGACCTTCTGGCTCATTAAAAACTGGTATCTCAGTTGATTCTTCAGCAGCAACTTCATCAGTTTCTGGATTAACCATTTCAACTTTTTTGGTTCTTGCTTTTTTTGGCTTTGCCTTAGCAACAACTTCTTCAGTTTTTGGCGCTTCAACTACAACCTCAGCCGCAGGAGCTTCTTCAGCTTCAGTTTCTGCAACAACAGTTTCTACTGGTGCTTTTTTAACTTTTACTTTTTTTTCTGTTTTCTTAGCAGCTGGTTTAGCTTTTTTAGTAGCTTCTGGAGTTTCAGTCGCTTTTGTTTCTTTAACCTCTGCAGCAGTGCTGTCTACAGTTTCTTCAGGTTTTTTTGATTCTTCTGACATTAAATATGTATTTGTATTTCATCTAATTGTGGTACGATGAAAGCTTATTAAACTAAGAACCAACCACAAATGGTTCATTTTTCGGGCTGCAAATGTAGTTTTAATTGCTTAAAAAGCAAATAGATTCACTATAATTAATCCGTTAAATTCTTAAACTTATCGTACACCATGAACTATTGAACATCAATTAACAATTAATGCCTTAGTTTGTAAAAAGTCCTCAAAAATGAAAAATCTATTTACCTTGTTCTTATTGCTTTCTGTTTCTGGCTTGTTTGCTCAACCAGTAACTTCCGCAAACTCTAAGTACATTATTGATAAACTAAAAAATGAAGTTTCTTTAGCTACAAAAGCAGAGCTATCGAACAATAATTTGCTAGAAGAATATACAGTTCAGCTTATTAACAATAAATTATACTTATCTATAATAGCCACCGTTAATAACGGTTTTTATAGCAATGAATTACCAAAACAAGTTATTTTTGGGTCAAGGGCAGCTAACATAGTTACATTGAAGGTATCCATATATAACCTTGATTTAATTGAAGCAATTAAAGGGATAGATATTTTTGAAGTGGCAGGTAAAATTATACCGCAAATTAAAAAGGCGATTGTTGACCTAAGAGCGGACTCAGTTCATGAAGGGTTGGTGTTTAATCAAACAAAGTACAGCGGTGAAGGTGTAATTATTGGAATTACCGATTGGGGCTTTGATTACACACAACCCATGTTTTATGATTCGGCGCAACAGCACACAAGAATTATAGCTTCATGGGATCAGTTTAAACAGGGTGGGAACAAACCAAATGGCTTTAGTTATGGAGCAGAGCATGTTGGTGAAACAGAACTTCTAGCAGCTCAATCAGATTCAGCTTGTTTATACTACAACTATGCAACCCACGGCAGTCATGTAGCAGGTATTGCTGGTGGAAGATTGGATGATTTGGCATTATCGGGTCCTGCTTATGGGGCCAATTTTTTATTTACTCAAATTTTATTAGATGAAGGTGCAGTAATAGATGCCATGAATTGGATGAAAGAAAAAGCAGCTCAAGAAAACAAGCGGCTAGTGATTAATATGAGTTGGGGCCTTTACCATTTAGGAAATATGGATGGAACCTCAATGCTAAGTCAAGCAATGGATAACCTTGCAAATGATGGAGTGGTGGTGGTTACATCAGCTGGTAATAATGGTGATACGCCTTTTCACATTCAAAAAGAGTTTACACTAGACACTATTTTTTCAAGAGTAGGATTTGACAACTTTGCTTCAAACCCGGCAATGTTTGGTCAAAATGTAATAATGTGGGGAGAGGAGAATGAAGCGTTCTGCACTGCTGTTGAAGTATACAATGGGACTAATTTACTAGCTAGAACAAAATTTTACTGTACTTCAGACATGGCAGGTAATACGGATACCATTATTTATTTTGGAAGTGATTCGCTTATTATTAATGTTGTTTCAGAAGCCAATAATCCATTAAACAAAAGACCTCATTTGATTTTTTCCATTCAAAATAGAGCTTCTGCAAATGCAGTAGTAATACGATCAACTGCAAGCGCAGGGACGGTTAATTATTGGAACGTTACCCACCTTACCAACGGTGCCGGTAATTGGGGGCAGCCATTCATGTCAGCAGGTGCAGGTTCAACATTGGGGGATGAATTTTACAGCTTAGGCGCTCCTGCATCAACAAAAAGTGCTATTTCAATAGCTGCTCATAATTCTGAGTTTTTAATTTCACAAGGAAATATATTAAATGGAAGTATCGCACATTTTTCAAGCTACGGGCCAACCCTTGATGGAAGAATAAAGCCTGAAGTTTCAGCACCTGGAGTTGGAGTAGTTTCATCAATATCCTCCTTTACAACCAGATCATACAACGGGCTATTGAGTTACAATTTCAAAGGTAGAACATATGATTTTGCAGCTTTTTCAGGAACATCCATGTCATCACCATGTGTAACAGGTGTTGTTGCATTGTTGCTTGAGGCTAACCCTAATTTATCTCCATTAGAAATTAAGGAAATATTAAAAAATACAGCCCGACAAGATGATAAAACTGGGGTGTTACCAGTTACTGGCTCTACTCAGTGGGGATGGGGAAAAGTAACAGCAACCAGGGCAATTAATGAAGCTGTAAGATTGGTTGGAATTGAGTTGCCCATTGAAGATCAATTGGTTGTTTATCCTAACCCTAGTAGCAATGTTTTGTTTGTTGACGGAGCGCAATGCATTTTAGATGCAACCAAAAATATATACTCTATTGATGGACGCAAAGTTATATCTACAACAGATAATCAAATCAATATTTCGTTTTTATCAAATGGTATCTATTTGATTAAAATTGAAACGTCAAATGGGTTGGTTACTAAAAAGCTGGTTAAGGAGTAGCTGAGGGTTTTAGTATGTCGCAACATTGTATGTTGCAAGGTATTATTTGGAGATAGGATTCCTCAAATACAACTCTTCTACTTTTTTACGAGCCCAAGGAGTTCTTCGTAAAAATTTTAAGCTCGATTTTATTGATGGATCATGTGTGAAGCAGCGAATAGTAATTCGTTCGCCAAGTTCTTCCCAACCAAATTTTGAATGAAGATGTTCCATCATCATGGCAAGCGTTATACCATGAAGTGGGTCAATAGGATTTGGGTTTCGGGTGTAATTTAGCTTCATAGAATTACATTAAAAAACCGTTTTCTGGTTTGATTGCTTTGGAATGTTTTCGTAATGCTGAACCGCCACTTCAAAATTAGATATCAATTGATTTCCTCTTCCTAAATAATAATCTAATTCAGTAAGTGTGTCTGTTCTAGAAACAGATTTGACCATTTCAAAATACGTTAAACTTTCGTTTTTATTTAATGATGAGAAAAAGTATGACAGACCAGTTACAAACAGGCGCATGTCTTTGTTAGGAGCTATTTCTAGAATCTTGAGATAGTTTTGTTGCGCGTCGAAGTAACTCTCATTATACATGTGCTTGTTGACTTTTTTATAAAGATCTTTTTTTGATTTTTGTTCAGTGTTTTGCGCAAATAGCAGTGTAGAAGTGAAAACAAAAATTACTAGAAAGTATATTTTCCTCATTTAATGAGCGCAAAGTTGCATGTAACTTAATTCAATAATACGCAATAAAGAAAAAATAGGCTTTCTAAAACTCTCTGTTTATGTCAAAAGATTCCAAATAATCAGCAACTCGTCGAACAAACATTCCACCTAAAGCACCATCAACTACTCGGTGGTCGTAGGAGTGAGATAAAAATATTTTATGACGAATAGCAATTGCATCACCTTCAGGTGTTTCAACTACCGCAGGCTTTTTAACGATTGCACCCATCGCCAAAATAGCAACTTGGGGCTGATTAATAATTGGTGTGCCCATCACGTTACCAAACGTACCAACGTTGGTTACAGTATAGGTTCCGTCTTGAATTTCATCTGGTTTAAGCTGATTGGTACGAGCTCTTAAAGCAAGGTCGTTTACAGCTTTTGTCACGCCAACTAAATTTAGTTGATCTGCATTTTTAATTACCGGAACAATTAAATTACCTGATGGTAAAGCTGCAGCCATTCCAATATTGATGTATTTTTTACGAACAATGGTATCTCCATCGATCATGCTATTAATCAGCGGAAAATCTTTTATTGCCTTTACGATTGCTTCAATAAAAATTGGAGTAAAGGTGATTTTTTGACCTTCTCTTTTTTGAAATTCATTTTTAACTTCATTTCTCCAATTTACGATATTGGTTACATCAGCTTCAACAAAAGAACTAACGTGCGGTGAGGTAGCAACCGAATTTACCATGTGGTCCGCAATAAGTTTACGCATTCGGTCCATCTGGATAATTTCTACTTCGCCTGAATATGATTTTGGAGCAGAAGCAACCGGTACTTTTGGTGCAACTGCCTGAGCGGTAATTTGCACTGAACCTTTTTGATCGATATATTCTAAAATATCTTTTTTGGTAACTCTTCCGTTTTGACCTGTTCCGCTTAAGGCTTCAAGTTCGTTAACCGAAACACCTTCTTTACTTGCGATGGTTTTAACTAATGGAGAGTAAAAGTTGCTTGAATTTTTAAAATCTTCTTTTGAAATTGCAACGGCCTCAACCAAAGCAGCGGTTTCAACAATCGGAGCCGGAGCCGCCACAGTTTCTTTAGCTACTGGAGCAGGAGCAGAGCCACCACCTTTGGTAGTAATAATAGCAATAGCTTGGCCCACTTGAGCAATTTCACCTTCGCCAACCAAAATTTTTGAAAGAATTCCATCTTCCGATGAAGGGACCTCAGAGTCTACTTTATCGGTAGCTATTTCAACCACACTTTCTTCAGATTCGATTGTGTCGCCTACATTTTTTAACCAAGCAGTGATGGTTGCTTCTGCAACACTTTCACCCATTTTAGGAAGAATTAATTCAATATCAGCCATCGGATTTTATTGCTTTAAATTTGCTGCAAAAGTAACCCAAATTATAAATTGAAAAGCATGGAAAGTTGAAAGAATCATATAAATCTTTGATTGATAAGTTCAAAGCCTCTGAAATCAAAATGGAGGAGGGCTTGAAAAGTTTAAAGAGCCAAAGAGGAACTGTTGTTGACCAACTTTTTAAAGAATTGCACAACCAAGCTTTTGAAAAAATTGACTGCCTTCAATGTGCCAATTGTTGTAAGACTACTGGCCCTTTGCTTTTGCCTATTGATATTCAGCGGTTAGCAAAAGCCAAAAAAATGTCTTCTGGTGTTTTCTTAAAAACTTATCTTAAATTAGATGAAGATGAAGATTGGGTTTTTAAATCTATGCCTTGCCCAATGCTTGGTGAAAACAATTACTGTTCAGTTTATGAAGACCGACCAACGGCATGTAGGGAATACCCGCATACCGATGATGGCAACATGAAACAAAAATTAGAAATAACGAAAAAGAATTGCGCTATTTGTCCTGCCGTAGCTGATATTGTTACTAGGTTGGGTAATGCTTAACAACACCCACCACCTGGAACACAAGCTTCAACATCAGCAACGTTAACTTTTGGTTTGCTCGAATTAATACCTGGTTTTTGAGCAAACACAGTAACACTAAAAATACCTGTTGAGCCAGATTTAAATTGCTCTAGTTTTTCTGCATCAAAATATTTTGACAGAATATCATCTGGAATAAGAATGTCTTTTTGCTTTGGTAAAGTAATGTTTTCAAATCCTGCGTCAGCAATAAAACCAAGGTAAGCGTCTTTTTGAATCGCACCAGAAACACAACCAGCGTACATTTCTGCATCGTTTTTTAATTCAAGTGGTAATTCACCAACCAAAACAATATCTGAAATGCTAAAATGACCGCCCGGTTTTAAAACACGATAAATGTCTTTAACAACATTCTTTTTATTTGGAACTAAATTTAAAACACAGTTACTTACAACAACATCTGCTAAATTGTCCGCAACTGGCATGGCTTCAATATCGCCTTCTCTAAACTCAACATTGTTGAACCCAAGTTTGTCGGCATTAATTCTTGCTTTGTTCAGCATAGCAGCGGTAAAGTCGATACCAATTACTTTGCCTGTTGGACCGGTTTCGTGCCTTGCTACAAAGCAATCGTTGCCTGCTCCTGAGCCTAAATCGATAACTGTATGACCCGGCTTTATTTGAGCAAACTGAGTAGGTAAACCACAACCCAAACTTAAATCGGCATCGCCTTGATAGCCTTTAATTTCCGAATAATCGTCGGTCATAATGTTGTAAACTTCAGTAGAGCAACCGCCAGATCCACAGCATGATGCAGCGTTATCTTCCACGTTTTGTTCAGCTATTTCTCCGTATTTCGTTCTAACTATATCTTTTAATTCTTGTTCTGTTTTCATTTTTTTTAATTTTAGGTTGCTTAATTAGCAACAAGATTTTGTGATGTTATCAAACAACAGGTTGAATTCGTTTTTTATTTCGTTCCATCGCTCTCCATTAATACAATAGCAAAACGAGGTTCCTTCAATGTTGCCCTTTATTAAACCTTGATCTTTCAATTCGCGCAAATGCTGTGATATAGTAGCTTGCGCAAGACCAAGTTCTTCAACAAGGTCAGAGTTGATGCACTGGTTGGATTTTACCAAGTATTGAAGTATGGCAACCCTTGCAGGATGAGCAAACAATTTAGCCGATTTGGCTATGTTGTTTTGGTTTTCGGTAAAAAGATTTGATTTAGTAACGCCCATTGTTTAATTATTATATTGCAATATTACGATAAAAGGAATTGCAAACAAATATTATTTAATCAACTAGTAAATGAAATTAACAAAAAGCACTACGCTTTGCAGTAACCAATTTTTAAGGCTATTTGTTTTTCATCAACGCTATTGTCATCTTGCAAAAATGGATAAGCTTTTACCTTCTGTTTCTTTATTTATCTGCTTCTATTTTTCCTCATCAGCTGCATAAACAGCCTCTCGGCAAGGGGCATTAAAAACGGTTGAGGTCCTTTCTTTAAGTTCCTTCCAGCACTTCATCAATTGTTCTTTTATGAGATTAGGAACTTAAACCTATGGGCATATCAATAAAAAGCATGCTCATTGCAGATTATTTATTAGCTTTTTAAACGTTTCATAGATACCAAACGAATACTTGTCGTCTTGAAATTTTACCAAGATCTAACCTGTGCGGAAACCATCTATTCCGCCTAAAATCATTTATGAAAGTGACTTTAGAAATTGCAAACAAATTGTATTGAAACTTTGAGCACGTTCAATGCTAACAACATGACCACAATCTGCAACTATTGATATTTCTGCATTAACATGTTGAACAACAAAATCTTTGGCTGGAGGAAGAAACAAATGGTCTTGACTCCCCATGATCAATAAATGCGGAATTTCGGATTTCAGATAAAAAAACTCAATAAGCTTTTTATTGAGGTTGTAATACAATGCTGTCCATTTCTTGAACTCATTAATACTTAATGCTTTCGATTCCTTAATAAACACATCTCTTGACTTTTTGTGGTTGTTTCGGGGTAGCATTATACGAGCACTCAGTTTATAAAAATTACGATATCCTATAATTTTTGCAAGAGTTAAACTTAAGCTAGCTAAAACCTTCAATTTAGTATTTAGCTTTACAATAGCTCCAGGCATAATCACTGAGAGTATGCGAGCTGGTTGTGAAACACGCATTTGTAAACATATAATAGTCCCTAACGAAACACCTACAATATGAAGTTTTGCTATCTTAAGATGATCAACAACTTCCCACATTTTTTCTGCCATAAATAAAAAAGAATAATTTGGAAATTGCTCAGAATTACCTGCATTATTTCCATGGCCAGGCAAATCCACAATCAATAAATTGTATTGTACTCCTAAATCTTCGGTTTGCTTTTTCCAGGTTCTTATGCTGCCTCCTGCACCATGTACCAAAAGCATCCATGTGTCGTTATTTGAACGCTGGTGTGTTTCAAAGTAAAGTAAGCTGTTATCTGATGACATAAAATGATTAGAAATGTTTGTTTTGATAGAAGACATATAGCTACTTATTGAAACCGGTTAAAGAAAGGAACAAAACAATTAAACAATGATGCATTTTATAATTGACTCTGTAATCTCTGCATGAGCATATTGATAGCACGACGATTAAGTTCTTTTTCATTTTCCTTATATGATTGATACTCTTGGTCTGTAAAATGACCGATTACAATACCCAACAGCAATTGATTAATTTTTCGATCTTTTTTAATAATCTCTTCGATGAATTCATTGCGTTTTGCATCAGTTAAGTGCTGAAAAGTTTGTTTGTGCTTTTCTAGGTGGTTGAGAAAAATGGATAAAACTAAACTGTTCTGAAATTTTAGAATAGGGCGAAGCGTCTGGTTTTGAAAAGATTCCATTGTACTTGTCTCCTTTTCATTAGTTATTGTTTTAATTATCGGCCTTATTGATTCCAATTGACTTCTCATAAATTAGCTTTAGTCCTTTAAAATAATTATGTAGTTTTTCTCGAACAAACCAATAGCATTGACTTGCAGAAAACGTCTGTTTCATTGAGTTTTAATTGCCCGATTATTTTTAGTAGCGGCAAAGTAGCAAATGTATTCAGGCTAATTTTTATCATAAAAACAAAGGTAACTGTTAAAATCCAAACGTTAATTTTAGCTCTACCTTGATTGTCTATAATCCTCACCAACCGGTATTTTATTTTCCAAGATAGAATTGTCTACCGGGAAACTCCATTGTAGAAGACGGAGTTACTGTTAAAATGAAAACCCAAAAAATAATTCCTATTTTATAGCCGCCATAACCTGTTGTGTCTTCACCGAGTAATCCCACACTAATATTTTCTGTAATTTAGGCGGCAACATGTAATTGTATAAACTACGTATGAAAAGAGCATTTTTAGTTGGTCTAATATTTTTTCCTTTTGCTCTTTTTGCGCAACAATGCGCTGATGAAATTGCTCTTCGCGAAGATGTTGGTGAAGAGCTAAATGAACTACTGCAACAAGGCAGTACTTATAAGTTCGAAAATAAGCTTTGGTGTTACCTTCGATTTGGTTCGGTTCCAAATGCAGAGCAGAAAGATCAATTAGTTAAGGCTCATGTATACTTGCATCAATACCAACCCGACCTTAATTGGTTTGCTTCAATGCCGCTTGATGTGGATCCAAACATGTTATATGCTGTCGGAGTTCGTCAGGTTTTTGTGAAGCCACTTCTTGAAAAAGCAGATCAGCGTATTTTTAGAGGTTTCGTTCCCGATTATGCCAAATCTGGATTGGAAGTCACAGCCACTGTAATTGTAGCAGCATCTAACGTGTATGATCGAATAATAGAACAGTTGCAAATGGAGGATTTATCCATTGTGGATGTATTTACTCCCCTTGGAATTCTTCAAGTGAAAGGTTCTGAAAACGCATTGATTTCTGTGGCAAAACTGCCATTTGTGATTTTTGTTGAACTTCCAGAACCACCAGCAGAATTGGAGTTTGAAGATGAAATCACCCTTGGTAGGGGAGCTTTTATAAACGGCTACTATAAGTTGGACGGCCTAACCGGACACAACATTACCATTGCTGTTAACGAAGGTGGAATTGTTGACTCGTTGGTTGATCCTAACTTTAAAAATAGAATAGATAGAACACTGGAGGTAGGCAATGCTAGCGGTCATAAAACAGGAGTTGGTCTGCGGATGGCATCCGCAGGCAACATCAATCCAATTCACAGAGGAGAAGCTTGGGGAGCAGAATTGGTGTCTGGAGGAATTAACTTTACTACAGCAGCCCAAAACAACATTAATATAGTTAACAATTCCTTTGGTTATGGCTGTATTCCTTTAGGACCAACGTATAACTCTGGTGCAGCTACCAATGATTTTCTTGTGCGTACCTACGAACGTTTTATGATTACCTATTCATGCGGCAATATAGGCAACTCGTCTTGTGCCAACTACGGAGCAGGTGCCGGCTGGGGTAATATTACGGGGCTAGTAAAATCAGCAAAAAATATTTTTGCCGTTGGAGCCATGAATACTGACGATCAGCTAACTGGATTTAGTAGTCGCGGACCAGCGATGGATGGCAGAATCCTGCCTGATATTACAGCTGCAGGCCCCGGAGGAACTTCTCATGCATCTCCCAATTTGGCAGGAGTTAATGCGCTTTTAATAGAAGCTTACCGAAACGAAAATAGCAACCAGTGGCCAAACTCCGGCTTGATAAAAGCAATTATTCTGAATACAGCCGATGACATCGAAAACCCTGGACCGGATTACAAAACAGGCTTTGGAAGAATCAATGCTACTCGGGCTTTAAAAGTAATTGAAGCCAATCAGTTTTTGACAGATAGCATAGCCGATGGGGTAGTGGAAACACATACAATCAATATTCCAACTGGAGTAAGTCAATTAAAGATCAGTATCTATTGGAACGATCATGAAGCAACAGCTGGAATTATGGGAAAAACGCTGGTAAACAACCTCGATCTTCGAGTGAATAAGCCTAGCAATGCATGGGTTCAGCCATGGGTTCTCAATTCATTTCCCCATCCTGATAGCCTAAATTTAGTAGCAACCCATTCTACAGATACGTTAAACAATGTTGAACTTGTAACCATTGATAATCCAACTTCTGGCAATTATACAGCTGAGATTACTGGAACTCTGGTTCCTTTTGGACCACAAGTGTATCGAGTGATTTACAGTTTTGTATACGATTCAATTGGTGTCGTATATCCCAATGGAGGTGAAGGATTGGTTCCTGGGGAAAGTCGAAGAATTCGCTGGGATGCTTTTGATACGGGTGCGCTTTTCGATCTTGAATTTTCTATCGATAGTGGCAGCATTTGGCAATCCATTACCACTGGTCTGGCTAGTAATATCCGATCCTACAATTGGACGATTCCAAATAGCCTGTCGGGTAATTGCTTGCTGAAAGTAAAAACTGCAGCTCAGCAAGATATTAGCAGCAGCCGTTTTACCATTGCACCACCACCAACCAACCTCGATTTGGTTTGGCGTTGTGCTGATTCAGCTATTTTCTCATGGGATTCGGTTCCAGGTGCATTGGGTTACCGCGTTTATCGGTTGGGGAATAAATACATGGATACCGCAAGTTTTACCACAAATACATTCACTACCTTATACAACCTTTCTGCAAATGAAACAGAGTGGGTAAGTGTTCAAACAGTTTTACCAGATCTTGGATCGGGAAGGCGTGCCATTGCCATTACCATTGAGCCCGGCGACTTTAATTGTGTAGCGTTCGATTTATCCATGCAAGAAATAATCAGTCCTTTTCCCGGCTATTATGCCGACTGTATAGCGACCGATTCGATGGATGTTGAATTAAGAATCAAAAACAAAGGGGTATCAACGCTTTCTTATATGCCAATTGCATTTCAACTAAACGGAGGAAATATTCTAAACGATACCTTATTTTCAACACTGTATTCTGCAGTAGAAGATGTGTATGTCTTTCCTAAGGCCGTGTTGTTGCAATTCGGGACCAATACATTGAAAACATGGAGTACTTACCCTGGTGATGGCAATACAGCGAATGATACCATGGAAGTTGACATCGTAGTTTATAGCAGTTCCGCAGGGACGCTTCCATATGTCCAAAACTTCGATAATTTCACCAATTGTAGCACCAGTTGGGGGTGTGCTTCTGTGACCTGTAGTTTATTTCAGGGATGGTACAACCTACCCAATATTATTGGTGTGGATAGCATTGACTGGCGCACCCACAGTGGCGCAACAGGAACAGGAGGTACTGGCCCAGCAAGTGATCACACAACTGGAAGTGGTAAATACTTGTATTTGGAAGGGAGTGGAAACGGAGGTTCTGGCTGTACCAACAAAGAAGCTAAAGCACTAATGCCTTGTCTTGATTTGTCGGGAACCAACAATCCTACTTTATCGTATTGGTACCATTCTTATGGGAGTGGAATTGGTTCGCTTCATGTAGATGTGTTGGCAGAAGGAAAATGGCATTTAGACGTTGCTCCGCCTGTTATCGGTCAGAAAGGCAACCAATGGATTCAGAAACAAACATCTTTAAGTGCTTTTATTGGAAAGGAGATTATAGTTCGGTTTAGAGGGCGAACGGGCTATGGTTATGCAAGTGATTTAGCGTTGGACGACATTAACCTATCCACTTTTCCGCTAGCTGCTTTTGAAACCGTTTACGACAGCTTTTGCCTTGGTCAAAGTGTACCCTTACAAAACCCAACAACTTACGGAACGAGCTATAAGTGGACCATTTCACCCAATACGTTTACTTATACTTCAGGAAACGATTCAAGTGTGACCCCAATTATTTCACCTACTGATACAGGTTGGTATAGTGTTCAACTTATTGCAAATAACAGTACAGGATCAGATACTTTGATTGATTCTCAATTGTTTTACGTTGGGAGTTTTGGTGCGCCTACGTTGGTTTCAGACGGATTACATAATACCTTTTGTGCAGGTGCATTGGCCAATTTTTCAGCGCAAGGTATTGGATCAAACTATAGCTTTTACATTCAAAATTCTCTGATTCAAACAGGCCAAAGTTCAACTTTGGGACCTGTAGTTGTAAGTAACGGTAATAGCATCCATGTAGAAAACTATATCAATGCCACTTGTTCCATTTCTAGTGCATCATTGCTAATTAAAGTGCAGCCCGATTTAAACGAAGCCGTGCTTTGGTCCAGCAACCCGGATTTGACTATCTGTGCCGGTGATACAGTTCTGATGGCAACACAATCAGGTTTAACGCAATACATTTTCTATCAAAATAGTACCGTTGCATCCACAGGTCCAGATTCTTTATTTGAATCGTATCAGCTCATGGATGGTGATGTTGTCTATTGCCAATTGGAAGACAGTATAGGTTGTACAGGCGTTTCTGATTCGTTGCTCTGGACAGTCAATCCAATTCCAGCCACACCTTCCATCCTTCCAATCGGAAAAGATAGCCTAACATGCACCATTTTAGGCGGAAGCTATGCTTGGTGGAACAATGGTCAACTGTTGAGTTTTACGACCCAGTCAATCCCTGCTATGTCAAATGGAAATTATGAGGTCGTTGTCAGCGATTTGGGATGTCCTTCTGAAATTTCGGAACCGATAATCCACGGAATTTCTGGTATTTTAGAACAGGAAAATTCCGAGGTCAGAATTTATCCCAACCCAGCAACCAATACCGTTTTTGTGGACTTGGAAAACGCTAGTTTTAATAAGGTAAAGTTGATCGATAATACTGGACGTATACTGTTGACTCAGAATGTTAACTTAGGAGAAAATACACTGCGCATTGAATCACTCGCAGCAGGAACTTATACCATTCAGCTTATAAGTGAAAAATCACAAAAAGACTTCATTTTAATAGTGCTTTAAAAGTCGAGACGGATTGTTGATGTAAGTGGTTAGCTTTGATTATAGAGCTAATTATTTTAAGTGTCTTACAGCCCATCCCGAATCACCAATGCAAAAGTCAATTTATTTCATTCCAATAACAAGGTATTTCCCATATACAGGACTAAAGTAAAGAGTTAAACCTAAGGCCTTACGTTATGTTAGTTACTATTTTCTGATTCTTGAGTGATGAAGATGGACTCGGATATATGAATTGAATTATTAGTCTTACTTTTGAGTTACCAAATTATTTCCTCATCAATTTTTAGTTTATGCCGTACCAAGATGCGTTTGTTCTTTTCTGGGAACAGGTAAAAGAAAGTGCCCAAGAAGGCCGCTTTGCCAAGTTAACTATGGCAAAGACCATTGGTAAGCCTAACTTGAGAAATATATTTCTCAGACCAGTCTATTCTGAAGATAGCTTTAAGGTTTTACTGAAATTGCGCTATCGTTCTAGAGATACTGTGGATAAGGAGGAGAAGCTTACACTAGAAGAGGCTTTTGTAGTCTTGAAATCATATCTAAGAAAGTCCTTTTCATCTGTTTTGTTATTTACCACAACAAAGGACGTAACTTTTAAAATTAATAAAAAGGGTGCGGGTAGTATTACGGAAAATTTGCCATCATTTAGCGATATCCCGCAAGTTGAGAAGGATATTGAATAGTTAGGGTTTACAACGTTACCTTTGTTTATTTATCAGAACTGTTTCTTGACAATCTTTATGTTTCATTCTTTAGGCCGATTTCTTCTTTAATTCTATTTATTAATGTAATGACATTGACACTAATTTTAAGGATAATTTCGAGCCTTCAATCCATTGGCTCATAACGCATTTAGTTGATTTATCTGTTTCATATATATCCATTTCTCTTGTATTTAATGCCTAAAACTACTTTTCTCCAAAATGATAAATTGTTATTTTCTCGGTATGATGAAAACTTCACAATAGTTTATAGCTCTAGTTCCACGCATCCAAATTGCTACTGCTTTTAAATAGTGTTGTAAATAACTTTAAGCTACTTGCCCCTAAATTTATCGCCTTTAACTTTGCTTAAAGCTTCGGGTGTAATACCCAAATAAGAGGCAACCATGCGTTGCGGAACTCGCTGTATTATATTTGGATAAGTATCAACAAAATGCTCATAGCGTTTAATTGCAGTTGCGCTCATAAGCATTATTATACGGTTTTGTAAAACCACCATTCTATTGTACAATGCTTTTATATCCGAATTTGGGTTCAATTCAAGCAGATGATCCCTTACTTCAAGTTCAGAATCTTCTAGTGCGTCAATAAAAAGAACACAAGGCATACCTTCTTTAACTGCATCTCCAATTATCCAATTTTCAGGCGCAAACATAAATACATGTTCTTTGCCTTTATGGTCAATATAAAAACTTCGTAACAACCCTGATTTTATATGGTAAACCTTACGTGAAACATCGCCCTCGCGTTGTAAAATTCGCCCTTTTATTACCTTAATCGTTTTCATTTTTTTAACCGCTTAAAGCGATGCTAAAATTGAGTTAAGTGTGTTGCTTGGTCGCATAGCGTTTTCAGTTAACGCACTATCAGCATAGTAGTAACCACCTATGTTCAACGCTTTTCCTTGTGCAGAATTTAGTTCGTTCATTATTTGGGTTTCGTTTACTTTTAACGTTTTGGCAATTGTAGTAAACTCGCTTTTTAATTCGGCATCATCGTTCTGATTAGCAAGTGCTTCAGCCCAAAATAAGCCTAGATAAAAGTGACTTCCTCGGTTGTCAATTTCGCCCACTTTACGTGATGGCGATTTTTGATTTAAAAGTAATTTCTCCGTAGCAGAATCCAACGTTTGAGCTAAGACAGCAGCTTTTTTGTTACCAGATTTTTCAGCCAAATGTTCCAACGAAACTGCAAGTGCTAAGAACTCACCAAGCGAATCCCAACGCAAGTGGTTTTCAGTAGTAAATTGCTCAACATGCTTAGGCGCAGATCCACCGGCACCGGTTTCAAACAATCCTCCGCCGTTCATTAACGGAACAATAGATAACATTTTAGCACTTGTACCCAATTCTAAAATAGGGAAGAGGTCAGTTAAATAATCTCTCAATACATTACCAGTTACAGAAATGGTATTTTCACCTTTTATGATTCTTGCCAACGTAAATTTTGTTGCCTCCACCGGCGATTTAATGCTGATGTCAAGTCCAGTAGTATCATGGTCTTTTAAATAAAGAGTTACTTTTTTAATAAGTTCAGCATCGTGTGCTCTGTTTGCATCCAACCAAAAAATAGTAGGCCATGCAGTAGCTCTTGCTCTATTTACAGCTAACTCAACCCAGTTTTTAATTGGTGTATCTTTAACCTGACACATTCTCCAAATATCGCCTTGCTCTACATCATGTTCAAGAATTACATCGCCATTCGCTTTCATCACCTGAACTTTACCTGCTGCTTTAATTTCAAAAGTTTTGTCGTGCGAGCCATATTCTTCTGCTTTTTGAGCCATTAAACCCACGTTAGGAACGGTACCCATAATAGTAGGATCAAAAGCGCCGTGTATTTTACAAAACTCAATAGTTTCAGCATAAACGCCCGCATAACTGCTGTCTGGAATAACTGCTTTGGTGTCTTGCGATTTTCCTTCAGCATTCCACATTTGCCCTGATGTACGAATCATTGCTGGCATTGAAGCATCAATAATTATATCGCTTGGCACATGCAAGTTGGTAATGCCTTTTTCAGAGTTAACCATTGCTAAAGCAGGACCATTTTCTATAGCTGTTTCAATATCACGTTTAATTTCTTCTTTTTTATCACTTGCAAGTGATTCAATTTGAGTCATTAAATTGGCTAATCCATCGTTAGGGTTGATGCCCAAATCACTAAAAGTAGAAGTATGTTTTGCGAAAACATCTTTAAAGAAAGTCTGTACACCATGTCCAAAAATGATGGGATCAGAAACCTTCATCATGGTTGCTTTTAGGTGGTATGAAAAAAGAACGCCTTTGTCTTTGGCATCTTTTATTTGTTCGGTTAAGAAAGCAATAAGTGCTTTTTTACTTAAAAAAGCAGCATCAATAATTTCACCTTTTAAAACATGAAAATTGCTTTTTAATACGTCTTCAGTTCCGTCTGCTTTTATTAATTTGATAAGAACAGAATCTTGATCAGCAAACGTTATCGATTTTTCGTTTGAAGCAAAATCGTTTTCATTCATTGTTGCTACATGCGATTTTGAATCTGTCGACCACTTACCCATTGAATGAGGATTCATTCTGGCAAATTCTTTAACCGCTTTTGGTGCTCTACGGTCTGAGTTACCTTCACGTAAAACTGGGTTTACCGCACTTCCTTTTATTTTATCGTAACGCGATTTAGTATCTTTTTCGGTAGCGTTGGTTGGCTCTTTCGGGTAATCTGGTAGGGAGTACCCTTTTGCTTGTAGTTCTGTTATCGCAGCTTCTAGTTGTGAGGTTGAAGCACTAATGTTTGGCAATTTAATGATGTTGGCATCGGCTGATTTTACTAAATCACCAAGCTCTTCTAAAGCATTGTGTACTTTTTGATCTTCATTTAAGAAATCTGAGAAAACAGCAAGAATTCGTGCAGATAAAGAAATGTCTCGGGTTTCAACTGCAACGCCTGCCGATTTAGTAAACGTTTTAATGATTGGTAAAAGCGAGTACGTTGCTAATGCCGGAGCTTCGTCAGTTAAAGTATAAATTATTTTTTGTGCCATAATAATTGTGTTTACAGTATTTGAATATGGAGTTAGCCGCTAAATTCAAGCAGCAAAATTAAGCAACGTGTGTTCTTAAACCACCAAATAATTGATTAATAATGCAAGTTTATTCGCATCAAATAATTGATTTATTGTTTAAAGAATTTAAAATAAATTCACCGCTTAGAATATTTTTAAAAGCAAAATGAACATAAGAAGAATACAGCCAAAAGACAACGCATTGCTAAAAATGATAATTATAGATGTTCTAAAATCCTTTGGAGCAAAAGGCCCAGGCTATGCATCGCAAGATGAGGAGTTGAATTATTTGTCTGATTTTTTTAATAAATCAAAATCTGCGTATTGGATAATTGTAGATAGGCAAGATACCGTTTTGGGTGGAGCAGGCGTTGGACCTTTAAAAGGGAGTCAAGGAGGTTGGTGCGAATTGCAAAAAATGTATTTCAAACCTGAGCTTAGAGGTTTAGGTTTTGGAAAAAAATTAATTGAGCGATGTTTGGGTTTCGCAGTACAACAAGGTTTTGAAAACTGCTATTTGGAAACGCTTCCAAACATGACCGCTGCTCAAAAATTGTACAGGTTAAACGGGTTTGAATACATCAATACCCGTATGGGGGCTACGGGTCATACTAGTTGTGATGTTTTTATGGCTAAGAAATTACATCAATCCGAATTGAGATAAATGGTGGTACATATGTTTTGATTGAAACCTGATCCATTCATCTTTTGTAAGAGGCCCAAACGCTGGGTGAATTTCTAAAGCATCAGCATTAGCCTCATGGTAGATGAAAAAAGCGTCAACCTCTAAAAAAAGCTGATTTTTAGCTTCAGTTAGATTGGCTTTTCTTAGTTTACCTAAACCTCCCTTAGTAACTGGTTTTTGTACGCCTTTAGGAAACAACATATCCGACATCAAAAAAGCTTTTCTTTTTGGAACGTCATTCGGTTTAACCGATAACTTTACCCTTGCATTACCATTTGAAATGCGCCATGCGCCCACCAAGTGCTCAATCATGTGTTGTGGTGTCATGATTCCCCACTGAGGTTTTGTTTCGGGTTGTATGTTTTTTAAAAGTATTTTTAGCTCCTCTAAAAAAAACGATTTTGGATAGTTTGAAAACGGCATGGATTAATTTGCTGATTGGTATATTAATAATTGCAGTAAACTTAATATTTTATGCAGAGTTAAAAGGGCAAGTTTTAAACCCTGCTTATGAAGTTCCTTTTGAACAAAACAACATAGCTACTGTGAAAATTGATATGGCACAAGTTGATTTAAATTGGATGCTAGATAAAGCAAACTGGTACAGCGATGTTTACAAAACGGCTAATTTTAAATATTATGTAAACAACGACAGTGTTCTAATTAACAACATTGGCTTCAGATTGAGAGGAAACACTTCGCGCCAAGCGGACAAAAAATCATTCAAAGTGAAATTTAGCGAGTTTGCACCCGGTACAGAGTTTTATGGATTAAGTAAGTTGAATTTAAAAGGAGCGCACAACGATCCATTAGTAATGCGCGAGCATATTTCGTTTAGGTTGCTGAGGGCAATTGAGTTACCGGCAACCAGAACTAGTCATGTTAAATTGTATGTGAATAATGAATTTATGGGGGTTTATTTAAACATTGAGCAAATTGACAAACGCTATTTAAAGAGCAGGTTTGCAAACAAAGACGGAAACCTTTACAAGTGCTTTTGGGGTGCTGATTTAACAGTTGGCAACGATGCTTATGACAATGGTTTGTTTGAGTTAGAAACAAATAAATTAACCAACGATAGATCTGATTTAGAAAACTTTTTGGATGTGTTAAACAACTCGACTTTTGGCAATTTTAGAGATAATATTTACAAGACTTTAAACGTTGAAGGAGCCTTAAAATACTTGGCTGTTGAAGTGCTGATTGGTCATTGGGATGGATACGCCTACAACAAGAATAATTTCTATTTATACCAAAACACAGCAACAGGTAAAATGGAGGTAATTCCATACGATGTTGACAATACACTTGGTGTTGATTTCATTGGCCGTGATTGGACCGATAGAAACATTTACACCTGGAGCAGAACGAACGAATCAAGACCTTTGTTTGAAAATTTATTGGTGGTTGATGAGTTTTATAAAATGTATACGGAGTTTGTGAATCAGTTCATTACAAATTATTACAACCAGGATTATATTTTTGATGTAATTGATTCAACCGCTCAATTAATAAGACCTGCCTTGCTACACGATACTTATTATTCGCTCGATTATGGATTTAGCATTTCTGATTTTGACGACGCCTTAAAAAACCAAGTAGCTAATCATGTACCTTGGGGAATCAAGCCTTTTATCTCACTTCGAAACGCATCGGTAGCAATTCAAATTAATCAGCAAGCTTTGGGAATAAAAACTATAGTTTTTGATCAATTAGTTGATGTTAACTTGCTTGGCAGAAAATTGCAAATTGAGTCACAATCTATTTTACCGATTCAGGTTAAATTGTTTGATGCTAATGGCCGAATGGTAAACCAAGCCATTGTACATTCTTACAAGCAAATAGTACTGCCAAACTCAGGGTTGTATTTGGTTCAAGTAAGAATGGGCAATGAGGTAAAGGTGTTTAAGAAAGTTGCTTTTTAGATAGCCAATTAAACTTACATAAAATTCAATTTGTAACCCATAACAAATACAGCACAGCCTTTTGTTATTTTATCAGAAGTTGAAGGAGGCACCACATACGTGATGTATAAAATTCTATTCTTCCAAGAGGGTTCGTAAAGAAATATTTTTTCGCTAGGTGTAGATTTTGAGCTAAAAAGCATTTTTCTGAACTTGTTATCTTTTGGTTTATCGTAAACCCTCACTTCAATATTTTGAGGCAACGATTCGTTGTTAAATACTATTCGATAGTCTTCACCTTCAAAGAGGTTAACTTCAATTTCTCTAATTTGTTCGTTGTTAATAAAATAGAATTTTGATGTTTTAGCCGCGGAATAGGCATAATCGTTTAAAAGCAAAGTGGCTTTATTACGTGAACCTTCATCGTCACATAAATCGAAAATATCAGTTCTAAAACTAAAAAAAAGTGGTAAAACCAATAAAACAAGGAACAACTTTTTCATTCTTTAGCTTTTAGTTATGTGTGTTCTCACGTCAGATACAATGTTGGTAATATGATCCAATGTCGCATCATCCATATAATAGTTGGTAAATCCTGTTTCATTTTGAGTACCATTATCTGAAATAACCTGCATAGCACTTTTTAAGTTCTTTAATTTAAAAACCAAATCAGCAAATTCGCTGGTTTGACGCGGGTAATTTTCTAAACCTTTTATCAAGTTTTTAAGCAATGGTAATTGCTCAACTAAACGATTACTGATTTTTTCTTTGTTTCTAAGATCAACAGAGTTAGAGCCAAGGTACATTCCTTCAATCCAGGCTCCGGTAAAGTAAATTATCGCTTTATAACTCGTTTCGTTCTCTTCTAAAAACAAATCTAAATTGCGTTGTAGTTTACTTAAAATATAGATGATTGAGTCTTTGTTGTCAATGTTTCTTTCAAAAGACTCCAGTAATGGCTCTATTTCAAAAATGGCAATTAAACCAAGCTGATCCGACATGTATCTAACTTCACTTAAGTAATCAATTGAGACTTGGTTTTGCTTGTTTAAAACACAGTAATTTAGATCGGCGCTGTACACTCCAAAATTCAGAGCCTGCTGAAATTCAGTACTGTAGATGCTTGAAATGCCAAGCTTATGTGTTAACGATTTTTTATACTCTAAGCCTGATTTTTGGAAAATGGCCGCTATTTGAAGAGGAGAGGGAAGTACAAAATCAAGTTTTTCTGCTTTTTCATTTTCTATTGAAGATAGTTCAGAAGCAGATTTGTGGTTTTCCTCGTTTAGCTGAATGGTGGCTGGGTTCGAGTCATCATAATTGTTGCTGCAACTAAATGTAAAACAACCAACTAATAAAATTATGCTTGCGTGTTTTCTCATGAAAATTTTAATTTTAAGCGAAAAGTAAATGTTTTTTGTTCGACCAAAAAATAACCTAATTTGTTGTTGTAACCATTATAGAAGGAATAGAGCCTATTGTTTTGTAATTGGTAGTTGCACCTGAACCAGTATATGAAAATACCTTAAAAAAGTAGTTTGTGCCTGGTTTTAAAAGTCCGAATGTTGCTGTTTGAGTGCCATAAGGAATCACTTTAGTATTCATGTAATTTGTTGCTGTAACACCATCAACAGGGTTTTGAATTTGATTAAAACCAAGCTCGCTTAGCACAACCAAATAACCTGTGGGAAGAACTGCACCAGTGGCATCAGTCCAATCAATAGTTGCACTTTTTAATGCTTTAAAATCGGTAACATGATGAGTAGGTTCAGGATCTACTGTATTTGCAACATAGTTGCTATCAAATATAAATGAAGCGTATTCAGGGTGATCAATGTAAGGGTTTCTGTTGCCTTGGTAGTTATAATAAATCAAGTTGTTTCTGTTTTTTTCAAAAGCATCTACCGTATCTTGATAGTGCCATTGAACAAGTGTTGAAAGTTTACCATGCAATGGAGTTGAGCTATTGGAGGTTAGGTCGTTAACCTCTAAGTCAGGTTCGCTACCTGCACCTTCATACCGTGTAGCCATGTAAAAAATCATACGAGCTACATCTCCTTTAACCTCATCACGAGGTTCCCACGAGTTGGAATCAAAATTACAACCTGTTGCTTCGGAATGAGGTGAGCCGCCATTGTCAAAATCTAAATTTCCTCTTGCTGAATTTACCGATACATCAGAAGGTTTTAAATGATGAACATCTGTACCAGCACCTGTTGATGTACCAAATCCGCCATGTGATTGAGCCCACACATGTTCTCGGTTCCAATAGTTTTGATTGCTAGATGCAGAACCACTGGCCTTGTTTACTTTAGGTTCAGAACGGCCAGTATAGATCATAATAATGTTTGAACTGTTGTTCGGGTCTTCATCAATAACCGATAAAATATCCCAAACATCAGTAGATGAGCTTGTATAAGGAAAACCAGTATGCCCTTTTATGATATTATTTAAAGCAGCTTTTAATGGAGCTTTAGTTAATCCCGCTGCTGTATTATAGTAACCCGTGGGGATTTGAGCGAATAAAGGACTAACAAATAGGATTAAAGCGATGCTGTATATGAATTTCATTTTAAATTTTTAATAGGTTGTTTATTAATATGTAAGCATCTTTTACTACAGAATACTTAACGGCGTATTCAATATTTAAGGGTTCAATTTCGTGCGATAAAAGTACAGGTTTATCAGGAACGTTTGCAGGAGTGAAAACACCTATTTTTATTTTTGGTAGTGAAACGTTCATTTTAGAATCGTTACAATAGCCCACCCAACTTAATTTTCCGGTAATTACATCCATAGTTGTTGCAATTGCTTTGAGCTTATTCTTTTGAAAAAATATGTGTATTGGACTTAAAAGAATTAAAATAACAGAGGTGAAAATATCGAATATTCTTTTGTTTCGTCTGTTAGTAGTTTGGTTTATAGTAACTTTATTTAGCAAGCTGTAAAACTCGCCAGAGGTGTTTAATGAATTACTACCAATGATGAACTCACTATTTACGGGAGCAATTTTGAATTCTATTTTTTGATGAGAAAGACGCTCCATTAAATCAATGATTACTTTATTGGAAACATCTTTTCCGGAAAAGATCAATTCATTTATTTTGAAATCTTTTACAGCAGACTCAATGTTGTTTAACGAACTTATATAGCCTCCATATTTTTGTCTTTCATTTGATGGCGAAATATTGAAAATTCGCTCGTAGTTTATTTTATTTTGATTTAAAATATCTTGAATAGAGGCTTTGTTTTTAGCATCACCAACAACTCCGATTCTTTTGGCAATTCTTTTCTTAAGTTTTAATCCTTTAAAAGGAAGCATGTTAAAAATAGTTCGAATAGCGTAAATCGAAATCCAAGAGATTGAAATAGAAGAAACCATTACCAATCGCGAAAAGCGAAAGGACTCACTCAGAAAAGCGTAAATCCCAAACAGCAAAAAAGTGGCGGCTAAATTGCCTCTAGTGATGTACTTTAACTGAAAAGGTCTATCGTATCCACCGGATAAGAAAAGACTAATAACCCACACTATAGGTAACAAATAAGTAGCATTGTAGATCAGGTCATCAGGAAAAAAGGTGCCTGAACACAAGGTGTAAACGGTGTGTGTAATATAAAAGGCTCCACCAATTACTGCAGCATCAACGAAAGGAACAATTAAATTTTTAATCATCCGGCTAACGAGAGCACCAAAAGCTCTTAAATATACAGCTACATATATTAAAAGTGAAAACAACCACAAATACTGGAGTGCAAAGTGTTTTTTAGCAAAAATGATCATGGCCTTGTAAAAAACAAGCACATAATTAATACTTCCTTTTTTAGTGCTTTCACCTTTGTAATGAATGATGGTTGTATCAGAAAAGTAATAATTCTTGTAACCTGCTAATTGAATCCGATACGATAAATCAATGTCTTCACCGTACATAAAAAAGGTTTCATCTAGTAGCCCACATTTATCCAAGGTTTCTTTGCGCATCAACATAAATGCACCAGAAAGAACGTCAATTTCGTGCGTTTTATCTTTATCTAAATAGGCCAAATGATACTTGCCGTATTTTTCTGATTTAGGAAATAAACTCGAAAGCCCAAAGATTTTGTAAAATGAAACGGTAGGAGTAGGGAGGCTTCTTTTTGATTCGGGTAAAAAGAGTCCCTTTCCATCAATCATTTTCACTCCAAGACCACCAGCATCTGGAGTTTTGTTTATGAAATCACACACCTTTTTAAAGGTATATTCCTCAATAACAGTGTCTGGGTTTAAAAGTAGAACGTACTTGCCCTTGCTGATTTTAATCGCCTGATTGTTTGCTTTCGAAAATCCAACATTGTCCTGATTTGCTATAACATGAACCCAATCAAATTTATCATGAACCATTTCAACCGATTCATCGGAAGATTTATTGTCAACAACAAAAACTTCAGTGTTTACATGTTGCATTGCTCTTTGAACACTCAACAAGCACTGCTCTAAAAAGTAAGAAACGTTGTAATTAACAATGACTACCGATAACTCTATTTCCATCAATGGGTTAATGAAGATTCGTAAAGCAACCTGTTTCTGATTGATTTGCCAAGTGTTATTTCGTCGGTGTATTCAAGTTCATTACCTACTGCTACACCTCTTGCAATTGTTGTGAGTTTTATCTCAATTTCTTTGAACTGACGGTAAAGATAAAAATTGGTTGTATCGCCTTCCATTGTAGCGCTTAACGCGAAAATAACTTCTTCAACCTCGCCTGAATTTAAGCGTGTTGCTAAAAGCCCAATGGCTAAATCAGCAGGTCCTATTCCATCCATTGGCGAAATCAATCCGCCAAGAACATGGTATGATCCAAAATATTGTTGTGTGCCTTCAATGGCCATCACATCGCGAATGTCTTCCACAACGCAAATGGTTTTTTTATCACGTTTAACTGAAGCACAAATAGAGCAAGTATCATGGTCGGAAATGTTGTTGCAAACTACACAGCGTTTAGCATTTTTCACCAAGTTATGAATCGCGTCACCAAAATCTAGTGCAAAATCTTGCGGTTGTTTTAAGAGAAAAAGAGCAAGTCTCAAAGCGGTTCTTCTACCGATGCCTGGTAAACTGCTTATGGCCTCAACTGCTTTGTCAAGATGTTTTGATGGTAGCTGCATCTTGCAAAGAAAATGAAATTAGTAAACAGAAAGAAGAAAAAAGAAAGTAGCCACTCGGCAGCGCTCGAGGGCCAATGATCTTAAAAATGTTGCTTAGCACTTTTGTGAGAAAAAATAATTTGCTTTTAGCCGACTTATTTCAATTTCATACAACATCGTAGGTTTGAGCTTTGCTGTTATCGGTCAATTATCACCTCTTTATGCAGCCTTGTTAATGCCGCTTAGTTCGGTTACCGTGGTTGGATTTGTTACGTTGGCGACTAATTTAGCTGGAAGAAAAGTTATTTAGGTTGGGAAGAAGTAAGTGCTTTGGTTTGAGTTATAATGAGATTAATAGGGATATTAAACAAGTGCTAGTAGATAATTATACCACAACGTAAATAGGTTACGCTCTGAGATTGTTGTTTTGAAAAAAAATAGCAATGACAATATTAAAATTTCTAGAAGAGTACCCAACAGAAGTATCATGCCGATCAGATTTTCGCATGAAACGAGAGCAAGAAGGGATTATTTGCAAAAAGTGTAAATCAAAAGATCATTACTTTTTAAACTCCAAAGAACAATGGCAATGTAAGAAATGTAGGTTTCGTACTACTTTACGCAGTGGTAGTAGGATGGAAAATAGTAATTTACCTGTTCGGACATGGTATTTAGCAATGGCCTTTATGAGTTTCAGTAAAAAAGGGTTATCAGCCCATGAATGGCAAAGGCAACTGGAACATAATCGCTATGCAACTGTATAGTCTTTAATGCACCGTATCAGAAATGCAATGGGTAATAGAGATAATCTTTAAACTTTGGAAGGTATGATAGAATTTGATGAAGCTTACTTCTCTAAAGCAACTCCATCAGGGATTAAACTAAAGCGAGGAAAGGGCAGTCAACGACAACAAAACGTAGCTGTTATAGCAGAGTCAACACCATTAGAAGATATTGAAACAGGGAAAACAAGTAAGTACTGTCGTTATTTTAAAATGAAGGTATTAACTGGTCATGCAGGTTCACAAATCAACGATGTGGTAACTCAGAATATTGATGACAATTCCATTGTTTTCAGTGATAAAAGCAAATTATATTTGGACATATCTCGATTTGTAGAAACTCATGTAATGTTTAAATCCAACAAAACCACAACTCAATCTCACTTGAAATGGGTACATGTTGCTATTAGTAATGCAAAGAGAACCTTACTTGGAATCTATCATAAAATAAAAGGTAAATACCTTCAACTTTATTTGGATGAGTTCTGTTACAAGCTTAACAGAAGGTTCTTTGGGAATTGCTTATTTGATAGACTTACTTTAGCTGTAGCTAAATCTTATTGGTAACATTGCGTATTAGCACTTTAAACAATTTAACATAGTATAACTTGAATACCAGCGGTTAGCTTTATTTTGGCCTGGCAGAAAACTCGCGCATGCTAACCTTCTTTCGATAGCTTATACCACCATAAAGTTTGTTGGTTTGAATACGCGGTAACCCCGATTTATCATCAATAAAAAACAGACCAATAACCATGTTTTGCATCATTGATAAGTAGGTGAAATTAAGAAAAGGTTGTCTTACTTTAGTTGTCGGTTTGTTCGGTTGACGGTAAACAGTAATTAGCCGAGACACCAAATTATCTAGCTGTAAACCCACTAACTCACCCACCAATAAACTTATACTTATTTTTGCACCAATGAAAATGGTATCAACCCGTTGGGCTTTTTTCTTTTTGTTTTGTTATGCCTTAATTCTAGGACACAACATTATTCCACATTGCCATCATTCTGAGGTTAATCATTTTTTTACTAAAAACCATGAAGAACATCAGCACGATGGAGCACTTCACGGACATGAGAATTCTGATTTTTGGAGCGTTTTAATTAGCGTATTATCAGAATCTAAAATCCACGACAATCAAGATCAGTTTCAACATTTGGCTGTTCAAGATACAAGTCCTAAATATTCAAATCACCATTTAGCATTTTTATTTCCTCACGATTTGGAAGTTTTAAATCAGGTCCAATTAAGTGGTTTTGTTTTATCAGAAATACATTTTGTCCATTCTGCTTTTAGAACACAAAACCTAAAAGACAGAGCTCCACCAATTTGTTAATGTAGTTCGTTCAGAAAAGCCACTGAACTGGTTTAACGCTGTTAATATTACTATTTAACAGCAATTCAATAACACATTAACAATTTAAGTGATGATTGATAAACTCATCCATTATTCCATAAACAACAAGTTAGTAATAGGCGTATTTATACTTGCCTTAATTGTATGGGGTATTTTTTCGATAAGTAGAATCCCTATCGATGCGGTTCCAGATATTACGACCAATCAGGTTCAAGTAATTACCCAATCGCCCAATCTTGCACCTCAAGAAATTGAGCAATACATAACGTTTCCTCTCGAATCGAGGTTGGCTAATTTACCAGAAGTAGTTGAAATACGGTCTGTTTCTCGTTACGGACTTTCTGTAATTACCGTGGTTTTTACCGATGATTTTGATACCTATTTGGCTCGTCAACTTATTTCAGAGCAAATAAAATTTGCTGAAAACGAAATACCAAAGGAGTTTGGATCGCCACAACTTGGTCCAAACTCAACAGGATTAGGAGAAGTGTATCAATATATTTTAACCACAACCGAAGATTGCGACACAGCCTACACAGATACCGAGCTAAGAACGATTAACGATTGGATTGTAAAACGGCAATTGGCAGGAACACCCGGTGTAATTGAAGTCAGTGGTTGGGGAGGTCATTTAAAACAATACGAAGTAGCAATCAACCCGAACAAGCTTAATAGTTTGGAAATCAACATTGCTCAAGTGATGGAAGCAGTACAAAAAAATAACGAAAACCTTGGTAGTAGCTATATAGAAAAGAAATACAACACCTACTTTATAAGAGGTGAGGGAACTGTAAAAAATCTCGAGGACATCGAAAATATTGTGGTGAAAAATATCGGGGGAATTCCTATTCTAATCAGAGATATTGCTAAAGTAGGGTATGGTAGCGCTCCACGTTACGGAGCTTTAACGTACAATGCAACAGGAGAAGTTGTAGGAGGTCAAACGCTCATGCTTAAAGGTGCAAACTCATATGAAGTGGTTCAAGCGGTTAAAGAACGCATCGAAAAAATTAAAACAACGTTGCCCAAAGGGTTAACCATAATGCCTTACCTAGATCGGTCGCAATTGATAGGTAGAACCATTAATACTGTATCAACCAATTTAATTGAAGGTGGATTAATTGTCATTTTTGTTTTGGTATTGCTGCTTGGGAATTTGCGAGGGGGATTAATCGTAGCTTCGGTTATTCCGTTGGCCATGTTGTTCGCTATTTGTTTAATGAATTTGTTTGGGGTTTCGGCCAATTTAATGTCGCTTGGCGCGATAGATTTCGGACTAATTGTAGATGGCTCAGTAATAATTGTAGAAGCAATACTGCATCGGCTCAGTTTGAAGTTTACTGGCAAACAATTAACCCAATCACGTATGAACAGTGAAGTTCATACTGCTTCATCAAAAATTAGAAGTTCAGCTGCCTTTGGCGAAATCATCATTTTGATAGTGTATTTACCAATTTTAGCATTGGTTGGCATTGAAGGTAAGATGTTCGGGCCAATGGCAAAAACGGTAAGTTTCGCAATACTGGGGGCATTAATACTTTCAATGACTTATGTGCCTATGATGATGGCGTTGTTTATTAAAAAAGACATCTCAAGCAAAAGAACCTTCTCAGACCGAATAATTGATGTACTATATAAATGGTATCAACCTTGGCTCAACTTCGCCTTAAGAAACAAAGCAACAACCATCGCGGTAAGCTTTGCATTGTTAGTAGCTAGTCTAATTACTTTTAACAGGATGGGTGGAGAGTTTATACCAACGCTTGAAGAAGGCGACTTTGCGCTACATCAAATATTACCACCTGGCAGTTCACTAAACCAAAGTATTGAAGTTTCTAAGAAAATTCAAGCCAATTTATTGCGGAATTTTCCCGAAATAGAAATGGTGGTCAGTAAAATTGGAACGGCTGAAATTCCAACCGATCCAATGCCGATTGAAGTTGGCGACATTATGGTGAAAATGAAACCCAAGAGCGAATGGGTTACTGCATCTTCAAAAGAGGAGATGTTTGAGGTGATGGAAGAAAAGTTAAGTCAGATTCCTGGCGTTGAATATGAGTTTACTCAACCAATACAAATGCGGTTTAATGAACTGATTGCTGGGGTGCGTGAGGATGTTGCAATCAAAATTTTTGGTGAGAACATGGAAATACTGGATGGACTAGCAACCCAAACTGAACAAATAATTGAAACAATTCAGGGAGCAGGCGATATTAGAGTTGAGCAAACGCAAGGGTTACCCCAAATTATAATCGATTACAACCGAAACAAGATTGCTCAATACGGCTTAACCATTGCCGACATAAACCAAACAATTCGAGCAGCTTTTGCAGGCGAAATTATCAACAGCGTTTTTGAAGAGGAGCGTCGTTTTGATTTGGTAATCAGAATGCAAGAACATTTTAGGCACGACATCACAGAAATAAGAAACCTTTTTATCGGCTTACCTTCAGGTCAACAAATTCCGCTTTATGCCGTGGCAGACATCGATTACAAATTGGGGCCTGCCCAAATATCGCGTGAAAACGCACAACGTAGAGTTGTTATTGGTGTAAATGCCCGTAATCGAGATTTAGAAGGTTTGATAGAAGAAATACAAAGTGAAATAAATTCAAACTTAATAATGCCTGCAGGGTATCATATTGAATATGGAGGCCAGTTTGAGAATTTAGTTGAAGCAAAGAAACGACTTTCAATTGCAGTGCCTGCTGCATTACTCCTCATTTTGGTACTATTGTTTTTTACCTTTCAATCGGTTAAGCAATCGCTGTTAATATTCTCAGCAATTCCGCTCTCAGCCATTGGTGGCATTTATGCTTTATGGCTGCGCGATATGCCTTTTAGCATTTCTGCAGGTGTTGGATTTATTGCCCTTTTTGGTGTGGCAGTGTTAAACGGAATTGTGTTAATTGCCTATTTCAACCGACTTAAAGAAGAAGGTAAAACGGATATAAAAGAACGGATTTTAGAAGGAACAAAAACACGATTTCGACCGGTTTTACTTACTGCAGCAGTGGCTGCTCTTGGCTTTCTGCCGATGGCTTTATCAGGTAATGCAGGTGCCGAAGTGCAACGTCCATTAGCAACAGTAGTGATCGGTGGTTTAATATCTGCTACCTTTTTAACCTTAGTGGTTCTGCCAGTATTGTATTCGGTCTTTGAGCCAAAATCTATTAATAAAAAATCAAAAAATTAATTCAGATGAATTATTCTATAAAACTTTTGGCAATTCTTCCCCTCTTTTGGATGGTGAGTTGTACTAGTCCTAAAAACAACGAAGCTAAGGCAGTCGAACAGGAGGATGAACATGCTTATGATGAACCCGCTGAAGACATGGTACATTTGGTTGCTCAACAAATGGAGGTAATGCAAATTGAAATGGGTTCGTTTACCAACATCAATCTGAGTTCATCAGTAAAATCAAACGGGCGTCTGGAGTTACCACCTCACAAAAAAGCTTTGGTTAGTTCAATATTAGCTGGCAAAGTAGTAAGCATTGATGTGCTTATTGGTCAGAAAGTAACCAAAGGTCAAATTTTGGCTTATTTAGAAAACCCAAGTTTAATTGAGTTGCAAGAAGAGTTTTTACAAGCCCATTCAAACCTTGAGTTTCAGAAAACAGAATTGCAAAGAGCAGAGCAATTGTACGCTGATAGTGCAACTTCGTTACAAGCAGTGCAAGAAGCACAAAACGATTACAACCAAATCAACTCAATGCTTTTGTCGAGCAAGGCGCAACTTGAATTGTTGCAGCTTGATGTTAAAAACATTACCAAGGGCGAGCTAATTTCAAGGTTTCCAATTAAGGCTCCAATTCCGGGTTTTATTCATCAAATAAATACCAACATTGGGATTTACACTTTAGCTGAAAATAATCTTTTTACTATTATAGATAACGACCACATTCATATTGATTTAAGGGTTTATGAAAAGGACATACAGCGAGTTGAGATAGGGCAGGAGGTAGACTTTAGTATTACCAGTAGGAAAGATTCGCTGTACCGAGGTAGAATTTTTTCGGTTGGTAAATCGTTTGAAGACGATCCAAAAGCAGTTTTAGTACATGCCGAAATTGACAATCCAACAGGTAACTTATTGCCAGGTATGTATGTGGATGCTCGCATCATAACCAACAACGAAACAGTAATGGCTTTGCCAAACGATGCTATTGTAAACCACGAAGGGCTTGATTACATTTTTGCAATGATTTCGAAAAGCAACGAAGAAGGCCATGAGGACGAGTATATTTTTAAGAAAATCGAAGTAAACACGGGCGTAAGCGATATGGGTTTTACCCATGTTGTGCCTGCCGAATACCTGCCCGAAGAGATTAAAGTAGTTACCAAAGGCGCCTATTACTTAATGGCTGAAATGAACAAAGGAACTGGTGGCCACGGACATCATCATTAGAGTTAGGCATTAGTTATAAGCGAAGAGGGAAAAGTTAAAAGGAAGAAGTAATAGGAACTTTTTTTGATTTCCCGATACTTTCTTCCCATTTCGAAATCCAGTTCCTTCCTTGCCTGCACTGAGCATATCGAAGTGGGGAAGGTGTCACAGAGCGACGGAATGAGTTCTTAGGCTGCCATGATTCACTTTTCCCGCACCATCCGTTTCATTTCGCTGCGGTATTTCGAAGCGTTTTTGCCGGTGAATTCTTTAAACAGTTTATTGAAATTAGAAAAGTTGTTAAATCCGCATTCAAAGCAGATGTCTGAAATACTCTTGGTGCTTTCAGACAATAACTTTGTAGCGCATTTTTTAGGTATTGTATGCATTCATTAGCAGTTGTCAATTTTGGTAGCTTCAACCATTTTAATTCTAAATGGTTCAATAATGGTTTTAAATCCTTCCATGATTTTTGTTTTCAAATATGAGAATACTACTGGATAATAGCACTGATTAAAATGAAGTTGGCAACTGAGATTCATCATCTCTAACGATTAATTGTTTCATTAAGCATACCAAAACCGCAATTCTCTTTACTTTGTCAAAAATTTTCGATGAAACCATCAATACCAAAAGGAACAAGAGATTTTTTACCAGAGCAAGCGGCCAAAAGAATATACATCTTCAATACCCTTAAATCGGTGTTTGAAAGTCATGGGTTTTTACCTGTTGAAACTCCTGCTATGGAGAAATTAGAAACCCTTACAGGAAAGTACGGTGAGGAAGGAGATCGATTGATTTTTAAAATATTAAACCGAGGTGATAAGCTAACCAAAGCGCTAAATCAAGAGAATACATCTCAAAAGGAGTTAGCTGCTGAAGCTTTGCGCTACGACTTAACCGTTCCGTTCGCACGTATGGTCGTGCAATATCAAAACGACATTACTTTTCCTTTTAAACGGTATCAAATTCAACCAGTTTGGAGAGCGGATCGCCCCCAAAAAGGACGTTACCGCGAGTTTTTTCAGTGTGATGTAGATGTAATTGGTTCAAAATCATTGAACAATGAGGTTGAGTTAGTTCAGATTATGTCGACGGGTTTTAAGGCTTTGGGTTTGCCAGATGTAACTATTAAAATAAACAACCGCAAGATTCTTTTATCGATGGCTAAATATGTTGATGCCGAAAATAGTTTTGTGGACTTTACTGTTGCCCTTGATAAAATAGACAAGATAGGCGAGGAGGGAGTTCTGAAAGAATTAGTTGAAAAAGGATTTAACGAAAGTCAATCCGAAAAATTAAAAGCATTAATTGCTCTAAAGGCTAATGCAATTAATTATTATGCTGAATTAAAGGCTCTTATGGCCATTTCAAATATTGATTTAACAGGTTTTAATGAACTGGATGAGGTGTTTGCGAAAACCAAATTATCTGGAATTGAAAATATTGAATTTGATGCAACTCTTGCTCGTGGACTTAATTATTATACTGGGGCAATCATCGAGGTAACCCATCCTGATTTCAATTCATCCATTTGTGGTGGAGGTAGATACGATGATCTAACAGGTGTTTTTGGATTAAAAGATATGTCGGGTGTAGGTGTTTCTTTTGGCGCTGACCGCATCTACGATTTACTTGAGGATAAAGGTTTGTATCCTGACAACATTGGCTCAGCTGCCAAAGTATTGTTCATGAATTTTGGCGACAAAGAAGTGGAACGTTGTATGGAAGCCGCAGCCGATTTACGAGCAAACGGTATATCTTGCGAAATATATCCGGACAACGCTAAGATGAAAAAACAGTTTAAATATGCCGAAGACAAAAACATACCATACATTGTTTTTATTGGCGAAACGGAATTAGAGTCGAGCTTGATTAAAGTAAAAGACCAAGCCAGTGGAGAGCAAGAAGAGTTAAGTGTTGATGAATTTATCGTACAATTAAATCGAAATTAATGGGTTATTTTCAAATAGAAACAAGGTCAATAACCATTGCTAATGTGCAATCTGCATTAAAAAATAAGGTTAAGCTTTCTGTAAAATCAAAAAAACAGATTGAACAAAACCGTACGTTCCTGGAAAAGAAAATGGCATTGGCCTCTAAGCCAATTTATGGAATTAACACAGGTTTTGGTTCACTTTGCGATACAGTAATTAGCAACGATCAATTAAGTCAACTACAACGCAACTTGGTTATATCACATGCCTGTGGATTAGGTGATGAAGTACCCGCAGATGTTGTTAAAACAATGCTGCTTTTGAAAATTCAAAACATGGTTTATGGCCATTCAGGTGTTCGTTTAATTGTGGTTGAACGACTTATTGAATTATACAACAATGGTATTTTACCAGTTGTTTACCAACAAGGCTCATTGGGAGCTTCAGGAGATTTAGCTCCGTTGGCTCACCTATCGTTACCGTTACTTGGCGAAGGTGAAGTTTACCTTGACGGCGTTAAAATGAGATCGATTGATGCGCTAAACAAAATAGGTATCGAACCAATTGTATTACAAGCCAAAGAAGGCTTGGCTTTATTGAATGGAACTCAGTTTATGGCTGCTTATGGTGTTCAGATTTTAATCAAAGGTGAGCACCTATTTAGAATGGCCAATAAGGCCACTTCGGTTTCATTAGAAGGTTTTGATGGACTTCATGGAGCTTTTGTTGCTCCACTTCATAAAGTGAGAAAACAACCCTTCCAAGAGGTTGTTGCGGCACAAGTAAGAGATATGATTGAGGGTAGCGAAATTATTTTCCGTGACAAGCCGCAAGTTCAAGATCCATATTCTTTTCGTTGTTCTCCACAAGTACATGGTGCATCAGGGCAATGGATTGCTTTTGTAAAGCAGGTTGTAGAAAACGAGATTTCTTCAGTAACTGATAACCCAACCGTTTTTGAAGAAGAAGATTTAGTTGTTTCTGGTGGTAACTTTCATGGCCAATCAATGGCACTTGCGCTTGATTCACTAGCCATCGCATTAGCAGAATTGGGTAGTATTTCTGAGCGTAGAACCTACAAGCTAATTTCAGGACAAAGAGGATTACCTGCTTTCTTGGTTAAAAATCCTGGAGTAAACAGTGGGTTTATGATTCCGCAATACACAGCGGCTTCAATTGTGAGCCAAAACAAGCAATTCTGTACACCAGCGAGCATCGATTCAATTGATTCATCAAATGGACAAGAAGACCATGTTTCAATGGGAGCAAACGCTGCAACCAAATGCTATAAAGTAGTTGAAAATCTTGAGAAAATATTAGGTATTGAATTCTTAAATGCGTTTCAAGCCATCGAATTTAGAGATCAAAAAAGTGCTCCAAAGATTAAAGCCATGCAAATTGAGTTTAGAAAATTAGTTCCATTTGTGACTGATGACGTGCTAATGAGAGATCTTATTATAAAGGCCATTGAGTTTGTAAAACTTTAATCTATTTTTAATTGATCATCAAGCTTATTGGTATTCTGAGAACTAGAATTTAATTCCAAGTTGTACCCTGAAATTTTTAAAACCCCATTATCATCATCTAAAACCCAAATGTTCTCCCTGGTAGATTTTTTTTCATATTGATTTTCAAAAAGCATTAATATAGCATCAACAGTTTTACCAATATCTACTTTTTGCGTTTTAATATTCTCAAGCTTTAGTTCCTTAAGAGCACCTAGCTTTGTTTGGTTTTTAATATAAATTTCTACAACCTCTTCTTTTGTAGCATAATCCCAAAAACTAGGATGGTACATTTCGAAAGTGGCATCAAAATTCCTGTTATCAACGGCTTTTATAAATTCGATAGCAAGCTTTTCTGCTTCATTTTTTTTAGCCTCAGGGTCTTTGAATCCACTTGCACAGCTTGTTGTAATCAATAAAATAAATAAACTTAGTACCCCTATTGGTTTGATAATTTTTATCATACGTTGTTTGTTTTTATAAAGTTTGGTGAGAGTATTAATATATAATGGAAAATAGATTCAAAATCCTGATTTATTATGGTAATTCAGAAGTTTAAATGCTGGCTATTGTTTAGCCAAATCTACAATTCGTTTTAGCATGTCGGTAGGACCATCTGGAAACCAAGTTTCTAAAAGCCATTCAGGAGCACTATTAGCTGGTGAAAATTTTGATTTAATAAGAATTTCAATTTCGCCGTTTCCAATATCAGTAAAAGTATAATCAACGTGGTTTATTGTCATGCGGTTAACGCTAGTTCGAGGGTGCTCATCGGGGGCCGAAACACCTCTAAAAACAACCTCTGATTGGACTTCGTTTTCAATCATTTTATAGTTGCTTACACAATCAGATTTGGGAGAGGCCAGGGAGCATCAAAAAAGTAATAAATAAGCCACTCATTTGAATTGTACGTTTTTAGTACTTTGCTTTTTTCAGTGTAATCAAGAAAAGCCCTATGGGTATTCAAGTTTTTTATCACTGCTTTACACTTTTCGTAATTCAACTTTTCGGTAGATGATACAACGTACTCAACGAGCTGAATTTTTTTTCAGAAGTGACACTGTTAGAAAATTTATAGGCCAATTTGTACTTTCCATTATCAGAACCCTTTTTTGTCCAACCATCTTGGCATATCACTTGTAATGGGCTTCCACA
>TARA_B110000037_G_scaffold222921_1_pt1 | contig 36561 bp, 34 predicted proteins | sample TARA_B110000037 | Tara Oceans TARA_B110000037 (sample SAMEA4397196) | marine metagenome | biome: Polar Biome; feature: [MIX] marine epipelagic wind mixed layer (ENVO:01000061); material: water (ENVO:00002006), including particulate matter (ENVO:01000060) such as... | depth 10-100 m | reverse complement strand
TCTTAATCCTCTTAATTCAATTAGTCTATTGTTTGACTTCAGTGGTTTGATAATTAAATAAATAGTCAACATCCAATTCATGAATTTTACCTAATTTTTCCAGAGCTTTCATATCTAAATCATTTTTGTTTCCTATTACAGATACAGAATAATTCTTCCCTTTTACATTCTCATCAAAAAAGTTAGAAACATCATCCATAGTCATATTTTGAATCTGATGGTACATTTCTTCTCTATTGTCATAATCAATTCCTCTTTTCTTTAAACGCTCAAATGTCCAAAATATATTCGATTTTGTAATTCTTTGCGAAGCAATTTTCTTTAGAGCCGCTTCTTTAGCCGATTCAAATTGTTTCTCAATCCTAGGCATATTATTCATTAATTCTAACACCGCATCTACTGCTTGAGGAACCTTATTTGCTTGAGTGCCTATATAGGCTAATACCAAATCATCCTTTCCTTTTTCAGAAGCAGATTTATATGCCGCACCTGCAGCGTACGCTAATGATTTTGATTCTCTAATCTCTTGAAATACTATTGAAGATAAGCCGCTACCAAAATAAGAGTTGAATACATTTGCCAAAGCCATTTTCTTAGAATCGAACTCTTGTCCTTTTGCAATAAAATACATCTCCGATTGAACCATATCAAAATCTACAAAATAAACGTTATCTCCTGTTCCTAGTTGCTTATAAGCAACCGGGTCCGGATAATCTTTCAATTTACTTGGAACTTTATGCAAATTATTCAAAGATGCAATCGCAGTATCTTCATTTTTCCCATAATAGAATACGCGATGCTTAAAACCATTTAAATTTTTTATAATTGCAACCAATTCTGATGGATCCATTTTCATCAGTTCTTCTGCCGTATAAATATTTCTTAAACGAGAATTTTCCCCATATTGAGCAAAACTGTTTAAACCACCTCTTAGAATATTTCCTTTTTGTGTTTTACCATCTTGGCGGTCTTTTAAAATACCAGCTACATAATTATTATATGCGTCTTGATCTACTAAAGCGTTACCCATTAAATGTTCTATTAAACCTAAACCTGCATCTAAATTTTCTTGTAATCCAGATACAGTTATATAAGATGTATCACTACCAGCACTAACACTATAACTCGCTCCTATTTTATAAAACTCTTTTGCCAATTCTTCGGCCGTATATTTATTTGTCCCTAGGTATTCTAAATACCCAACGGCAAGAGACAATTTCTTATCATGATCTTTCCCCATATCGAAAATAATATTCAACTCAAACAAGTCATTTCTTTCATTTTTAATGAAAGAAACCTCAATGCCGTTTTCCGTTTTTTTCGACTGAATCTCATTTTTATAATCAACAAAAATAGGTTTTAATTCACCCGACTCCATTTTATTAAATTCTTTTACAAAATCAGATTGAGAGTCTCTATTTAAGGCTATTGGCGTTATTCCTGGATTCTTAACTTTCGAAATATTCTTGTCTTCACCTTTTCTTTTATAAACAACAACATAATTTTCTTTAAAAAAATCATTTGAAAAAGCCACTAGTTCTTCTTTGGTAATGATCCTTAACTCATCATAGAACTTTACCTTATCACTCCAATTTTCGTTATGAATAAATGCATTATAATAGATTGATGCCAATCCTGTAGATGATTCTTCTTGTTTTGTGTTTCTTAATTTCAAATCGTTTATCACGGCATCCATAAGCCATTCATCAAATTCCCCAGTCTTGATTTTATTTATTTGTTCTAACAGTAAACCTTTAACCTCATCTAAAGTTTGACCATCCTTTGGAGTTCCATTCATAGATAAAAAACCATAGTCATTTAAAAACATAGGACTAGAAGAAGCGTTTTGAACCAATTGTTTCTGATTTAAATTTAAATCAATAAGACCGGCATTTCCATTCATTAAAACCATTTCTAACAATGTAATATACCTTTCATCCTTAGATCCTATTCCATCTGTTCTAAAAGAAACAGACACCGATTCATTATTAGGTCCATAAACTTCTTTTGAAATAACACCAGTAATAGGTTTTTCGATTGGTAATGTAGGATGCACCAATTCTTTAGTTTCAAAATTACCGAAGGCAGCATCAACTTTTTTAATTGTTTCATCAAAATTAAAATCACCTACCAAAACGACAGCCATATTATTAGGCACGTAATACGAATTAAAGTAGTTGTTAATATCAACCATAGACGGATTCTTTAAATGCTCTGAAGTCCCTATTGTACTTTGCTGTCCGTACGGGTGCGTTGGAAATAAACCTTCTAACATTGCCGCATATGACTTTCTAAAATCATTGTCCTGTCCTCGATTGAATTCTTCAAAAACTGCTTCCAATTCTGTATGAAATAATCTTAGCACCAATTTACTAAAGCGTTCACTTTCTACAACTAACCATTTGTCTAATTCATTTGCAGGGATTTTATTTTTATATACCGTTTCTTCGAACCATGTATGAGCATTTGTTCCTGTTGCCCCAATAGAACTAATCATCTTATCGTATTCATTAGCTATAGCAAATTTTGAAGCAATAAATGAAACGCTATCAATTTTTCTATAGATTTTTTCCTTTTTAGCAACATCCTTTTCCGCTCGATATAATTCATATAAATCTGAAATCTGAGCAATTAACACCTTTTCCTTTTCCCAATCTAATGTTCCTAAAATATCGGTACCTTTAAATACCATGTGCTCTAAATAGTGAGCCAAACCTGTACTTTCTTTGGGATCATAATTAGAACCCGCTCTAACTGGAATAAATGTTTGAATTGTTGGTTCGTCATTGTTCTGACTCAAATACACCTTTAAACCATTTTCTAAGGTGTACAAACGCAATCCTGTAGGATCGTTTTCAACGGTCTCGTAACTATACCCGTTTGCGTCGGTATTGGATTTTGTTTCATAGTTTGAGCCCTTGGTAGCACAACTTAAAATGAACAAGGAAATGGCAAAAACCATTAATAGATTTATTTTTTTCATAGTATTATAGTTAGGTTCATAAAAAAAAGCCTGTACCAAATATACTATGGTACAGACTACTATCAAAATAAAATAATTTTTTATGCCAAGATTACTTAATTATTTAAAACCTCAGCAACTTTTTTTCCAATTTCTGCTGGAGAGTTTACAACGTGAATTCCATTTTCTCTCAGAATAGCCATTTTAGCCTGAGCAGTATCATCACTTCCACCAACAATAGCCCCTGCATGACCCATAGTTCTCCCTACTGGGGCGGTTTGACCTGCTATAAATCCAACTACTGGTTTTTTATTTCCAGTTGCTCTAATCCACTGTGCAGCATCTGCTTCTAATTGACCTCCAATTTCACCAATCATTACGATTGCCTTAGTTTCGTCGTCATTCATTAATAATTCAACAGCCTCTTTTGTAGTTGTACCAATAATCGGATCACCACCAATACCAATTGCTGTACTAATACCAAATCCTTGTTTTACTACTTGATCTGCCGCCTCATAAGTTAATGTCCCAGATTTAGAAACAATACCTATATTTCCTTTTTTGAAAATGAAACCTGGCATAATTCCAACTTTTGCTTCATCCGGTGTAATTACACCTGGACAGTTCGGTCCGATCAAACGACAATCTTTATTATCAATATAACTTTTAACTTTTACCATATCTGCAACAGGAATTCCTTCTGTAATACAAATAATTACTTTAATTCCAGCTTCAGCAGCTTCCATAATTGCATCTGCAGCAAATGCTGGTGGTACGAAAATAATAGAAACATCTGCATTTGCTTTTTTAACGGCTTCTGCAACAGAATTAAAAACTGGCTTATCTAAATGAGTTTGACCACCTTTTCCCGGGGTAACCCCACCTATGAGATTGGTACCATATTCAATCATTTGTGTGGCATGAAAAGTACCTTCACTACCTGTAAAACCTTGAACTATAATCTTTGAATCCTTATTTACTAAAACACTCATTGTAACTATATATTTTGAATTATAAAAATCTAATTTTGTTTACAAAAATAACGGTTTATTCCGATTTAAATAGAATAAAAGAAAGCCAATTTTTACGATTTTAATTGTTTCCTTAAAAAGGCTATTTCTTTTAATTGTTGGCGCGCCTCTTGAATTGGGTTTCCTGCATATACCTTTCCTCCTTCTATTGATTTTGTAACTCCTGTTTGTCCTAATACAACCGCTTTCTTTCCAATAGAAACGTCACTTCTGATTCCCACTTGCCCCCATAAGGTAACTTCATCTTCAATACGTACACAGCCGGCAATACCAACTTGCGAGGCTATAAGACATTTTTTACCAATAACCGTATCATGCCCTACTTGAACCAAGTTATCGATCTTAGTTCCTTTTCCTATAGTTGTTTCTCCACTAATACCTCTATCAATGGTGCAATTAGCACCGATTTCTACATCGTCTTCAACTACTACTATACCCACAGACAATAATTTATCAAAACCTTCAGGTCTATTTTTATAATAGAAAGCATCACTACCCAAAACTGTTCCCGAATGAATAGTTACAAAATCTCCAATAATACAATTATCATTTATAGTAACATTTGCGTGAATCAAAGAGTTATTACCAATTTTCACATTGTTTCCAATAAACACATTGGGTTGAATAATTGTATTTAATCCTATTACAGCACTTTCTGAAATTGAATTACTAGAAGAGATAAAAGGATTAAAATGTTTCGAAAGTTTGTTGAAATCAGTAAATGGATCTTCTGAAATCAATAAGGCCTTCCCTTCTGGACATTCAACTTCTTTATTAATTAAAATTATTGTAGCGGCAGATTCTAGCGCTTTCTTATAATATTTTGGATGATCGACAAAAACAATGTCTCCCTTGCTAACAACATGAATTTCATTCATTCCAAAAATAGGAAAATCATCAGTGCCAATATAATTGACATTGATGATTTCTGCGATTTGTTTTAAAGTTTGACTACTCGAAAATTTCATTATTCTTTCACTCGTTCTTGATAAGTGCCTTTCTCTGTTGTAATTTTTATTTTATCTCCCTCGTTAATAAATAGAGGGACATTTACCCTCGCCCCTGTCTCCACAGTAGCCGGTTTTGTTGCATTTGTAGCCGTATTACCTTTAACTCCAGGTTCGGTATGTGTAACTTCCAAAACAACACTTAGCGGCATTTCAACAGCTAATGGAAGCTCATCCTCTGCACGAACAACTACAGTTACTAATTCACCTTCTTTTAAAAGATCTGCCGCATCCAGCACTTCTTTTTGAAGCGTAATCTGATCGTAATCTAATGTATTCATGAAATGATACGTATCACCGTCAGCATATAAATACTGATATTTTCTAGTTTCGACACGAACTTCTTCAATTTTATGCCCTGCAGAAAACGTATTATCTACTACTTTTCCAGAAGTCAAACTTTTTAATTTAGTTCTAACAAATGCAGGACCTTTTCCAGGTTTTACATGTTGAAACTCAATTACTTTATACGTATCGTGATTAAATACCATACATAATCCATTTCTTATATCTGATGTATTCGCCATTTCTTTTTGTTTTTATTTTAACTTGTGGAATACCCTTTCATGATACCACGTTGTGATTTTTTAATAAATAATATTATTTCATCTCTTTCAGTAGTCGCTTCCATTTCAGCTTCTATTATTCCTAAAGCCTGAGAGTTATTGTAATTTTTTTGATACAATATTCTATAAATATCTTGTATTTCTCTAATTTTTTCTTTACCAAAACCTCTTCGCCTTAATCCTATAGAATTAATCCCAACATATGATAAAGGTTCCTTTGCCGCTTTTGTATATGGAGGCACATCTTTTCTTACCAAAGATCCACCTGAAACCATGGCGTGATCACCAATATGAATAAATTGATGTATAGCCGATAACCCCCCAATAATTGCATTTTGCCCAATAATTACGTGTCCTGCCAATGCAACGCCATTTACAATGATAGCACTATCTCCTAAAACACAGTCATGTGCTATATGAGCAGTTGCCATTACTAAACAATTATTTCCAATTACGGTTTTACCCGAAGCGTTCGTTCCTCGATTAATCGTAACACACTCTCTGATGGTAACATCATTTCCAATGACTGTCAAAGAGTCTTCGCCTTCAAATTTCAAATCCTGCGGAATCGCTGAAATAACTGCACCTGGAAAAATTCTACAATTTTTTCCAATTCGTGCTCCTTCCATAATCGTAACATTCGAACCAATCCATGTGCCTGAACCGATTATTACATTATTATGAATAGTAGTGAAGGGCTCTACGACTACATTTCTTGCAATTTTTGCTCCTGGATGTATATAGGCTAAAGGTTGATTCATATTCTAAAATTTATTTTTTTACAATTTGAGCCATTAATTGTGCCTCAGCTACCAATTTATCATTTGCATATGCATAAGCCTGCATATTACAAATCCCTCTTCTTATGGGAGTAATTAATTCACAGCTAAACAATAGCGTATCCCCTGGTAAAACTTTTCGCTTAAATTTTACATTGTCCATTTTCATAAATAATGTCAAATAGTTTTCAGGGTCTGGAACCGTACTTAAAACTAAAATTCCTCCGGTCTGAGCCATTGCTTCTACAATTAAAACTCCTGGCATTACAGGAGCACCAGGAAAATGACCTACAAAAAAGCCCTCATTCATAGTTACATTTTTCATCCCTACTACACTACTAGAAGTCAATTCTAAAATTCTATCGATTAATAAGAAAGGAGGTCTATGCGGAAGTATACTCATAATTTTATGAATATCCATAAACGGTGGCTGACTCAAATCAAATTGTGGTACTTTATTTCTTTTTTCAGTCTTAATTATTTTAGCCAATTTTTTAGCAAAATTGGTATTTACCAAGTGACCCGGTTTATTAGCAATTATTTTACCTCTAATTCGCGTTCCTACCAAGGCTAAATCACCAACTACGTCTAACAACTTATGACGCGCTGCTTCATTGGCCCATCTCAAAGTAAGATTATCTAAAATACCATTTGGTTTAACAGCAATACTTTCTCTATTAAATATTATCTTTAATTTTTCTGTTGTTTCCTGAGATATTTCTTTATCAACATAAACAATAGCATTGTTTAAATCTCCGCCCTTAATCAAATCATTGTCTAACAACATTTCAATCTCATGCAAAAAACTAAATGTTCTCGCGGCAGCGATTTCATCTTTAAATTCCGACAAAGAACTAATCGATGCATTTTGAGTTCCTAGTACTTTGGTTCCAAAATCAACTATTGTTGTTATTTGATACTCATCCGCAGGCATTAAAATTATTTCACTCCCCGTTTCAGAATCCTTATACGACACAACTTCTTTAACTATATATTCTTCTCTTGGAAAATCCTGTTCTACAATCCCTGCATTTTCCAATGCTTCAATAAAGTATTGAGATGACCCGTCCATAATTGGAGGTTCTGGAGCATCTATTTCTATCAAAATATTGTCTATTCCAAGAGCATAAACAGCTGCCAATACATGCTCAGATGTATTCACCGTTACTCCATTCTTTTCTAAGTTTGTCCCACGTTGTGTAGTAACCACATTATTTGCTGTTGCTTCAATTATTGGTTTTCCTTCTAAATCTATACGCACAAAGGCATACCCTCGGTTTACTGGGGCTGGCTTAAAAGTCATGGTAACTTTGTTACCCGTATGTAATCCAACGCCTGATAAAGAAACTTTTTCTTGGATGGTTTGTTGATTTTGACTCATTATTTATTCTTCTTTTAATTTTTTTATATCTTTCTCTAGTTGATCAATTGTTGCTGCCAATTTTGGTAATTTTTTAAAATAAACATAAGACTTAACATATTCGGAATACGTAAATGCTGGAGAACCATAAACTACTTCAGTATCCTTCAAATTTTTACCAACACCAGACTGAGCTTGAATCTTCACATTGTTCCCAATAGTCAAATGTCCTTTCATTCCAACTTGCCCGCCGATTTGACATCCTTCTCCTATTTTCGTCGAGCCTGCTATTCCTGTTTGCGAGGCAACTACTGTATTCTTTCCTATTTCAACATTATGCGCTATTTGAATTTGATTGTCTAACTTCACCCCTTGTCTAATAAATGTTGAACCCAAAGTGGCACGATCAATAGTTGTACACGAACCTATATCAACATTATCCTCGATAATAACATTACCAATATGTGGTATTTTGCTATATTCCCGCTTTTCATCTGGCACAAATCCAAAGCCATCAGCTCCAATGACTGACCCTGAATTAATGATACAATTCATTCCTATCTTAGTCTCATGGTATATCTGTACACCACTAAAAATGGTGGAATTATCTCCTACAACAACATCATCTCCAATATAAGCATTTGGATAAATTTTACAATTATTACCAATCACAGCATTTTCTCCGATATATGCAAAAGCCCCAATATAAACGTCTTCTCCTATTTTAGCTGATTTACTTATAAAATGAGGTTCTTCTCTCCCTGATTTCGAACGCTTATACTCATTATAGAATTCTAATAACTTAGAAAATGATTTATATGCATCGTCCACCTTTAAAAGCGTTGCCTCTATTTTTTTCTCAGGAACAAAAGATTTATTTACAATAACAACACTTGCTTCTGTAGTATAAATAAATGAAGTGTATTTTGGATTAGATAAAAAAGTAAGAGATCCTTTCTGACCTTCTTCAATTTTAGAGAGTACAGAAACCTCAGTATCGGGGTTTCCAACAATTTCTCCTTCTAAAATTTCTGCGATTTGATTTGCTGTAAATTTCATTGATTGCAAAAGTATGAAAAATCTTGTCCTTATTAAAACCAAGTTTTAGGATAACATATAAAATGTTTTACCACTGTGGTTGAAAGAGCTTTTAAGTTTAATTGATCAGAGGCTTCTGCCGTTTCTTTTAACGAGCCATCCTTATATAATATATGAATTTGATTTCGAATTGAATTATATGCTTGGTTAGATACTTTATCATAAATAAAGAAATAATCGATTTCATCATTTGAGATATTAAACTTCTTTTGAACACTTTCTTTCATATCTATAATATACTGTTTGTCAAAAGGTTCTTTTTGTAATTGAATCTTCATCAATTTTCTATCAACAATCATTTTACATAAAAAAGACAATATTTTATCACTATGATTTGCCCAATCTTTAATACCAGATAAGACATCATAATCATCCAATTGAGCAAAAATATTTAATGTTACAAAATCAAAATTAGAGTTATCAATCTTATTTATTAAAAAATAATTTAATGCCAAACTTGTATTTAATTTTTCACCATTCAGCACCAACTCCTTGGCTCTTTTTAAAATTTTCATTAAAATAGCTTCAGCGGCAAGACCCGTTTTATGCAGATAGACTTGCCAATACATCAATCTTCGGGCAAATAGAAACTTCTCAACGGAATAAATTCCTTTTTCTTCCACTACCAACTTATCTTGCTTCACATTAAGCATGGCAATCAAACGTTCAGAATTTACATTTCCTTCTGAAACACCCGTGTAAAAACTATCCCTCTTCAAATAATCTAATCTATCCATATCTAATTGACTACTAATTAATTGATGTAAAAATCCTTTGTGGTATTCGTTTTTAAAAATCTGTATAGCTAATTTCAATTCTCCATCAAACTCCTCATTTAAAGCCTCCATAAAACGTAATGAAATCTCTTCGTGGCTTATTCCTGCTACGATACTATGCTCTAACGCATGAGAAAATGCCCCATGCCCTATATCATGTAATAAGATTGCAACATATATCGCAGTCTCTTCGTCTTCAGATATTTCCACTTCTTTGAATCGCAGCACTCTTACGGCATTCTGCATCAAATACATTGCTCCAATCGCATGATGAAATCTTGTATGATGAGCACCAGGATAAACCATATTAGATAAACCCATTTGCGAAACACGTCTTAATCGTTGAAAATAAGGGTGTTCTATTAAATCAAAAATTAAAGCATTAGGAATTGTAATAAAACCGTAAATTGGGTCGTTTAAAATCTTGAGTTTGTTCGTCTTTTTTGTAGTCAAATTGAATTCATTAAAAATAGTTAAACAAAGATAAGAATTAGTATGAGCAATATACATATTTTATGGGTGGATGATGAAATCGATTTGTTAAAGCCTCACGTCATTTTCCTTGAAAAGAAAAATTATAAAGTAACTACTTGTACCAACGGCGCAGATGCTATTGACCTTATCCAAGTCGAAAATTTTGATATCCTTTTTTTAGATGAAAATATGCCTGGGATATCTGGTTTAGAAACACTTACAGAAATAAAATCTACCAATGCAAATCTTCCAATAATAATGATTACTAAAAGTGAGGAAGAGTATATTATGGAAGATGCTATTGGGAATAAAATTGCAGACTATCTGATAAAGCCAGTAAACCCAAATCAAATCCTTTTAAGTTTAAAAAAGAATTTAGATCACTCCAGATTAGTTTCAGAAAAAACTACCTCAAACTATCAACAGGAATTTAGAAAAATAGCCGTGGATTTATCCATGGTAAATTCTTTTGAAGAATGGACTGAATTGTATCAAAAGTTAGTTTATTGGGAAATTGAACTTGAAAATATTAATGACCAAGGAATGGTCGAAATTCTTGAAAGTCAGAAACAAGAAGCCAATACTCAATTTTTTAAGTTTATAAAAAAGAATTATCAAGATTGGTTGGAAGGAGATCATAAACCTATACTATCACATACCTTATTCAAGGATTGCGTGCTCCCTCATATTAATAAAAATAAAGGAACTTTATTAGTTGTCATTGATAATTTACGATACGATCAATGGAGAATGATGGAGCCTTTAATTTCAGACTATTATAAAAAGGTACAAGAAATTCCTTTTTACAGTATTTTACCAACCGCAACTCAGTATTCTAGAAATGCTATTTTTTCAGGTTTAATGCCTGCTGAAATGGAGAAGATGTATCCGAAATATTGGAAAAATGATACTGACGAAGGCGGTAAAAATTTATTTGAAAAAGATTTCCTTAAGGAGCAAATTAAAAGACTGGGGCTAGACATTAAACATGAATATTATAAAATAACAAATTTAAGATCTGGTAAACAATTGGCACATTCTTATAAGTCTACAAAAGATAATGATCTTACTGTTATTGTTTATAATTTTGTCGATATGTTGTCACATGCAAAAACTGAAATGGATGTTATTAAAGAATTGGCAGATGATGATAAAGCTTATAGATCACTAACTAAAAGTTGGTTTCAAAACTCCCCTTTATTAGAAATTATTCAAAAGGCACAGGAGTTAGGGCAAAAACTAATAATTACAACCGATCACGGTACTATTAACGCAAAAATACCATCAAAAATAATTGGAGATAAAAACATAAGTGCAAACTTAAGATACAAAACTGGTAAAAGCCTAACGTTCAATAAAAAGGAAGTGTATTTCGTAAAGAACCCTAAAGATATTCACTTGCCCACCATTAGTATGAATAGTTCATTTGTATTTGCCAAAGAAGATTTATTCTTTGCCTACCCAAATAACTTTAACCATTTTGTAAATTACTATAAAAATACCTATCAACATGGTGGAATCTCGTTGGAGGAAATGATTATTCCTTGTGCTATTCTAGAACCAAAATAATTCTAAATTATATTTTTATATGATAAAGAAAAAATACACGCTAGAATTAATTCCAAAAATAGCCAAAGAAATAATCAAAAATGCCAAAGGAAAAATCTTGCTCTTCAATGGAGAAATGGGAGCAGGAAAAACGACATTAATTAAAGAAATATCAAAACAACTTGGCGTTAAAGACATTACAAGTTCCCCGACTTTTTCTCTGGTAAATGAATATCAAACCAACCGCGGTGAAACTATCTATCATTTTGACTTTTATAGGGTAAATGATGAGGAAGAGGCGTATGACATGGGTATTGAAGATTACCTGTATAATGATGCATGGTGTTTTATAGAATGGGGTGAAAATGTTCAAAATTTATTACCTTTAGAAATTACAAATATCAATATTGATATTGTTAATACAAATCAACGAACCATAGAAATTAAAATAGATGGGTAAAAAGACTACTTCTCCGTTTAGCAAAGAACAATTAATGCCTCAAGCTGAAATGCTTGAAATAAAACGTAAAAAAGGAGATTTATTCATTGGAGTCCCCAAAGAATCCTATACTCAAGAGAAAAGAGTGTGCTTAACACCTGATGCAGTTGCGGCAATAACAGCACATGGTCATAGAGTAATTGTAGAATCAGGAGCAGGATTAGGTTCAAATTTTTCAGATATTGAATATTCTGAATCTGGAGCAAAAATAGCGTTTGACCCTAAAGAAGCCTTTGAATGTAATATCGTTTTAAAAGTTGGACCACCATCCTATGAAGAAATTGAAATGATGTGTCCACAAAGCGCCTTATTTTCTACACTTCAACTCAAAACACAAACAAAGAAATATTTTGAATCATTAGCTAAAAAAAGAATTTCGGCGGTAGCCTTTGATTTTATAAGAGATGAGCAAGGCGCCTATCCCGTTGTAAAATCTTTAAGTGAAATTGCTGGAATTGCCTCCGTATTAATCGCAAGTGAAATTATGAGTTCTCATAAAAGTGGTAATGGCTTATTAATGGGGAATATTAGTGGAGTACCACCTACCAATGTTGTAATATTAGGTGGTGGAACTGTTGGTGAGTTTGCAGCAAGATCTGCCCTAGGTTTAGGAGCAAGAGTAAAAGTATTTGACAATTCATTGTCAAAATTAAGACATATACAACGAAGTTTAGGTAGTTTAATATACACGTCTACTATTCAACCTAAAACCCTTCAAAAGGCCTTAATGAGATGCGATGTAGCTATAGGAGCCATGAGAGGAAAAACACGTTCTCCGATCTTAGTTAGTGAAGAAATGGTTCAAAACATGAAGCACGGTGCTGTGATTGTAGATGTGAGTATAGATAGCGGCGGATGCTTTGAGACCTCAGAAGTTACAAGTCACCAAAATCCTACATTTGAAAAATATGGTATAACACATTATTGCGTACCCAATATACCTTCTAAATACTCCAGAACTTCCTCTGTTTCAATAAGTAACATATTTACACCTTACTTATTAAACATTGCCGAAGAAGGAGGCTTTGAAAATGCTGTAAGATTTAATAAAAGTTTGCAAAAAGGAATGTATTTTTACCACGGAATCCTAACTAATAAATCTATTGCAGATTGGTTTGGATTGCCGTTTAGAGATATTAATTTGTTGATTTTATAAAATCGGTCATTACAACGCTGCCGGAATGGAAAACAGGCATAGTGAAACCATTTTATTAAATAGATTACCTCTTGTTTTTTTAGAACATGAAGTAATGACGCTAAAAAAATAATAATGAAGTTTATCCACCGATTCGCCTACTTTTTAATTGGATTAGTCATAGGTTCTATTTTTGTATATTTTATTTGGAATAAAAAAGATGTTCAATTCGATTACTTTCCCAATTCTCGTGTTTTAAAAAACATAAAGAATGACATCCGTGTTTTTGATTCCAAGGCCTTAGCACAAATGATAGAAATAGGTATTGATACCGCAGATATTTCTGATATTCTTGAGTATGGTGATGTTGATTTTAAAAATAGTCTGCCTAGACAGAAGCCTTGTAAAAAGTATCTTATTCAAGGGGAGCCTAAAGAAAAAAAAGTCTTAATTACTATTAAAAAATGCGATTCCGTTTCTACCATAAACAACGTAAAACTTATCAATAATGAAAACTAGGCTTAAGTTTTTAGATAGATATTTAACGCTTTGGATTTTCTTAGCAATGGTAATTGGTGTTGCCCTAGGATACATATTTCCCCATATGGCTCAAATAAATGAAAATTTATCGGTAGGCACCACAAATATTCCTTTGGCAATTGGATTGATTTTAATGATGTACCCGCCCTTAGCCAAAGTAGATTACAGCTTAATCCCGCAAGTTTTTAAAGATGTTAAATTGATACGTTTATCATTATTTTTAAATTGGATTATAGGTCCTGTTTTAATGTTCTTTCTTGCAATTATCTTTCTAAGAGACTATCCTGGTTACATGGTTGGTTTAATCTTAATAGGAATTGCACGGTGCATCGCTATGGTAATTGTATGGAATGATTTAGCTGGAGGAAGTCGAGAATACGGGGCGACTTTAATTGCTTTAAATAGTGTTTTTCAGATTGGAACCTATAGTTTTTTTGCTTGGCTATTTATTACTATACTACCACCCTATTTTGGGATAGCATCTTCTGAGATTCAAATATCAATGCTTGAGGTTTCTGAAAGTGTTTTAATTTACTTAGGGATTCCATTTCTAACTGGATTTTTAAGTCGAAAATATTTAGTAAAATTCAAAGGCTTAGACTGGTATAACAGAAAATTTATTCCTGCAATCTCACCTATAACATTAATTGCTCTGTTAGCTACGATCGTTTTAATGTTTAGCCTAAAAGGCGAAATGATTATAGAAGTACCATTCGATGTTGTACGCATCGCAATTCCGTTAATTATTTATTTTGTCTTAATGTTTTTTGTGAGTTTTTTCACGGCTCAAAAAATGGGTATTGATTATAAGCGAAATATTTCTGTAGCGTTTACAGCTACCGGAAATAATTTTGAGTTAGCAATCGCGGTTGCTATTGCCATATTTGGAATTAATTCGCCTCAAGCATTCGCTGGGGTCATTGGTCCTCTAATTGAAGTTCCTGTGTTAATATTATTAGTAAATGTGGCTTTAAAGTTAAAAAAGAAGTATTACTCTTAGATTCGATTTGAGTGCTCGTTAGTTTATCATTGACTAAAGAAAATAGTAAGTTGGTATAACGCAGTGATATCTCTATTGCCTTTTAAATTTAAATATTAGAACGAATTTCCTTTCAATTTCTGGTCATGACGTTTACTCGATAATACGCTCCTCAAAATACCGTTCCTTAATTTTATCAATACTTTTGATGGTTTTCTCCATCCAATCTAATGTCTTGAGTATTTTATCTTCTTCTACTAATTTCCAATCAACTTCAGAAGCACGCAGTCTTTCAGTTACTGATTGTAAGATAATAGCTGCAGCAACAGAAATATTTAAACTTTCTGTGAAACCAACCATAGGAACTTTTAAGTAACCGTCTGCCTGTTCCATTATGGTATTTGAAACACCCTCTTTTTCAACTCCAAAAACAAAAGCCGCTTTTTTTGAAATATCAAAATCGTGTAACAAACACGATTCATTGTGAGGAGTCGTTGCTATTAACTGGTATCCCTCCGCTTTTATGAAATCGATACAATCTTGCGTGTTAACCTGTTTATCTCGATAATGATGAAAGTCCACCCATTTTTGAGAACCTTTACCCACTTGGTTAGACATGTAACTTTTGTATTTATTCTCGATGATATGCACATCTTGAATACCAAAAATATCACAACTACGAACTACTGCACTTGTGTTGTGCTTTTGAAATAAATCTTCAAGAATTACGGTAAAATGACGCGTTCGATTCTCTAAAACCTTATCAAAAGTATCCTTGCGTTTTTCAGTTACAATATTCGATAATAAATCAAAATAGCCTTGGTCAAATTCAGTCATAAAGCAAAAATAATACGATTTTTCGTTTAATAGTGTTTTTTCGTTTAACATTCTTGTTAAAACGAAAATCAATCCATCAATAAAACTCAGATTCCTGCTTTCACAGGAATGCCATTTCGTAAATATTTAATATCAAAGTGTTAAAGGAGTGCCAAAGAATTCTATAGTTTTCTCTCACTGTCAGATTAAGATATTATTTTAAAAATAGTTTCGTACAATTCCCCGTTAGAAATAGCACTACCCTTTTCTATCAAATCAAAGACTTCTACGTTACGCTCTTTTAAATAAGGCTTTTGACCTTTAAAATAATCAATTGAAGCCTCTTTAGAATTAGCTATAAACCACTTATAGTCTTCTTTATTCAAAAAATCGAAATTTGGTCTAGAAACCTTCACCACAATTCGTTGAATATGCTCTTTATCACATCTAAATAAATTTAAAGAATCAGAAGAAAAGTGTTCCAAATAATTAGTTTTTAATAATACCTTATCCCAAACAAGATCGCTAAAAATATTCATTTCTTCTTCGGCAACTTCTGGTTTACTTTCCTTAATTGAATTCCATTCATTAACATCTACTTGCTGCGTTGCTAAAAACGTAGCAAACTCTTGATGTAATTCCTCAAATTGCTCCTTTGTTAGTTGTCTGTATTTCATCGTGTCTAATAAATCAATCAAAAATAAAAAAAACCGTTCTAAATAAATTAGAACGGTTTTTTAATAAAGTTTACCTATTTATGTTATGCTCCTCCAACAACTTCAAATGTTAAGTCTACAATTACAGCTCTGTGTAATCTTACAGCTGCATTGTATTTACCTAAACGTTTTACATTGCCACCTTCTACTTTGATAAATTTCTTATCAATAGTTTCACCCGCTTTTTCTAAAGCTGCAGCAACATCAATATTGTTTACCGAACCGAATAATTTACTTCCGTCTCCAGTCTTAGCAAGAATTTTAATCTCTAATGCTTTTAGGGCATCTGCAACTTTGGTTGCATCTTTGATTAATTTTTCTTCTTTAAAGGCGCGTTGTTTTAATGTTTCAGCCAATACTTTTTTTGCCGAAACAGTAGCTAAAATAGCGACACCCTGAGGGATCAAGAAATTACGACCATAACCGTTCTTAACAGTAACTAGATCGTCTTTAAATCCTACGTTTTCTACGTCTTGTTTTAATATAAGTTCCATCTTCCTCTAAATTATTTTAATAAATCTCCTACGTATGGCATTAATGCTAAGTGACGTGCTCTTTTAATAGCAACAGAAACTTTACGTTGGTATTTTAATGAAGTACCCGTTAAACGACGCGGTAAAATTTTACCTTGCTCATTTACCAAATACATTAAGAAATCTGCATCTTTATAATCGATGTATTTGATACCATTCTTTTTGAAACGACAATATTTCGCTTCTTTCTTAGTCTCAATGTCTAACGGTGTTAGGTACCTAACGTCACCTTGTTTTCCTCCTTTTGCTGATTGTTCTATATTTGCCATGATCCTATTTTTTAGAAGATTTAACGCGCGCTTTTCTTTTCTCAGCCCAAGCAGCAGCATGTTTATCTAATTTTACAGTCAAATAACGCATAACGCTATCATCTCTTCTGAATTCAAGCTCAAATGGAGCAAGAGCTTCACCGTCTGCTTTGTATTCAAACAAGTGGTAAAAACCACTTTTTTTGTGTTGGATTGCATAAGCTAATTTTTTTAAGCCCCAATCTTCTTTGTGGATCATTTCGGCACCTTTGGAAACAAGATAGTCCTCGAACTTCTTTACTGCTTCCTTTATCTGAGTTTCAGATAAAACGGGATTCAAAATGAAAACAGTTTCGTAATGATTCATAATTAATAATTTTAGTTTTACTTTTAAGGCTGCAAATATACAGTTATTAAGTTAATCCGCAAGTACATTTCATATTAAATAAAGCCGATAAAAAAATCTCTTAACCTTGGACTTTTTAAACTTAATAAAAGCTAAAAATTTAATAGTGTATAATGACAATTGTCATGAATTCATAAAAATTGTTTCAAGTATCTTTACAAAAAATATCAGCTATGAATAAAGCAGTATATATTTCAACGAGTGAACCCAATAGTGGAAAATCAATAGTTACTCTAGGTTTAATGAAAATTATTCTAGGAAACACGGCTAAAGCAGGTTACTTATGGCCTATTATTGATGATATTTTGGGCGACAAGAAGGACAATCATATTCAAACTGTTATTTCGCATTTTGATATTCCCATGGAACATGATGACGCTTTTGTTTATACCAGAAGTGAATTCGTAAAAAAGAGAAATCTAGGTGAAGACGGAGAAATTATTGATGCCATTATCCAACAATATAAGCGTTTATCATGGTTTTCATGGAACAAGCCATAAATATGTTTCTAAAAAGGCTATTGACCATTTACAAATAGATTCCTCTAAAATTATCTCCATCCATCTTGGTAATGGTTGTAGCATGACCGCAATAGAAAACGGAAAAAGTATAGATCATACCTTAGGGTTTAGCCCAGTTAATGGTTTAATTATGGGAACTAGAAGCGGCGATATTGACCATTCACTCGTATTTTATTTGGTTAACAACCTTCAGTATTCACTTGATGCTGTGAATACGATACTTCAAAAAGAAAGTGGAATGCTGGGATTAACTGGGTTTAGTGATTTAAGAGACCTTCAAAATCAAGCAGAAAATGGAAATAAAAAATGTAGCCTAGCCTTAGAGATGAATGCCTACAGAATTCAAAAATACATAAGCGAGTACACGGCTATTATGAATGGTTTAAATGCTCTTATTTTTATAGCAGGAATTGGAGATAACTCCATTATTTTGAGAAAAATGACCTGTAATAATCTTACTTATTTAGGAGTAGAACTTGATAAATTAAAAAATAATTTTCGCCCAAAGTCATTGACCGAAATTCAATCTCAAAATTCAAGGGTAAAAATTCTAGTTATTCCAACAAACGAAGAGATAGAAATTACCAAACAATGTTTTGCGGTATTACACTAAGTTTCTAATCTTTTGAGAAATTATCGGTTTTCAAATAAACTTTTTGAGCAAACTGCTATACCCTATTTGGAAAATATATTAAACAAAACACTTTTATATATTACAGTACGCTCATTCGTTTTTTTTCTAAGCAAAAAAGGAATTAGATAGTTTTTCTATAATTAATCAAAATATTGTTGCTGTTTCAGATTATATCTTCTTCTAAAAAAAAAGCCTTTTCCCTTTGTATAGAGCACTAGTTTAGCATCGTAACCATAAAACCAGTTGATAAATTGGATGTACCCCCTTTTTAGAGAAAAATCTAATTAAATCGATTTACGATTTCATCTGCAATAGCCAAACAAGAAGTGGCTGCGGGTGAAGGAGCATTTAAAACATGAACACTTTTGCCATTCTCAACAATCTTAAAATCATCAATTAAATTTCCTTGAGCCCCAAGCGCCTGAGCTCTAACCCCTGATTTTGAAGGCTTCACATCATCCATTGTAAGGGATGGCATCATTCGCTGTAATTCTTTAACAAATAATTTTTTAGAAAAGGCTCTTTTATATTCCATTATTCCTTTTCTCCAATGCTTAAAAAATAACTTCCAAGTTCCTTTATATGTGAGGGCCTCAAAACTATCTCTAAAATTAAAACTTGTAGTGGTATATCCCTCTCTTTTAAAAGAAAAAACAGCATTTGGACCGCACTCTACCCGGCCATCTAACATTGGTGTGAAATGAACTCCTAAAAATGGGAAATTGGGGTCTGGAACTGGATATACCAAATTATTGATTTTCGCTTTGGATTCTTCTGTCATTTCGTAATAATCACCTCTAAAGCCTACAATTTTCATTTCTGTTTTAATATGATCTTTTTTAGCCATTCTATCTGCAAATAATCCTGTACAAAAAATAACTTTTTTAGCATTAAAATTACCTTTAGTTGTTTCCAAATTATTTTCAGAAATACGATTTACTTTACATTCTAATATAAGTTTACTCTGAGAATTTATTTTTTTAATCTGATTTACAAATTCGAAACACAAGCCTACGTAATCAATTATTCCTGCAGTTGGCACCCAAACAGCTTTTAATCCAATGATGTAAGGTTCTTTTTTCCTTATTTCTTCTTGATTTAAATATCGAATACCTGGAGTTTCATTTTTCAATCCTTTCTTATAAATTGAATTTAGAATTTCAACTTCATCCTTTGTAGTAGCCACAATTATTTTCCCACAAGTACGATGCTTCACCTCGAATTTTTCGGAAAATGAAATTAACTGATCCCTACCGTTTTTACAGTTTTTTGCTTTATAGGAATTAGGGGTATAATAAATTCCAGAATGAATTACTCCAGAATTTCTCCCAGTTTGATGTAAACCAATTTGTTTTTCTTTTTCGAGAATATATAGTACCTTTTTGGGAAATTTTAATTGTAACTTATATGCCGTAGCTAATCCAACAATCCCTGCACCGACAACTAAAAAGTCAACTTTATTCGACATACTTTACCGCGAAACCGCTTCTTTATTGATCCTTTCTGCATGTGCTTTTGCCTTAGGAAGGTATGCTCTTAAATTTTCTATCCTAGTTTGATTTGAAGGGTGAGTGCTTAAAAATTCTGGAGGAGTCTTTCCTTCAGCTCTTTCACTCATTCTAATCCAAACATTCACTGCTTCTTCCGGCTTGTAACCTGCCATTATCATAAAAACCATTCCTAATTTATCCGCTTCATTTTCATGCAACCTACTATATGCTAACATTCCAACTTGAGAGCCTACACCATAAATCGTATTCCACAAAACTTGAGATTCTTCAGTCCCCCCAGATGTTCCTACTGCCATCGCTAAACCTCCAAGTTGCTGGCCATAAGAACTTGTCATTCTTTCCTGACCATGTTTTGCAAACGCATGCGCAACTTCATGGCCCATAACTGCTGCAATGCCATCCATATTATTACAAATCGGTAATATTCCTGTAAAAAAAACGACTTTACCTCCAGGCATGCACCAAGCATTTACTAATTCGTCTTCAACAAGGTTAAACTCCCATCGATAATTATCTGCTTCTTTCTCCATTCCATTTGTGCGCATAAATTTATCTACCGATTTTGAAATTCTTTGTCCAACATCTCTTATTTCTTTAGTTTTAGAAGGACTCGATGATAACTTATTCTCTTTAATAAACCCTTTATATTGCGCAAAACTTGCGGGTAAAATCTCGGTATCAGATACTATATTTATTCTTTGCCTATTTGTTATCGGTACCCTACTGCAACCAATAAATAGAAGGACTATAATACTACTGGAATAAAAACTTTTCATAGTTTTAATGTTTATAAAATAAATGATAGAACAAAGTTAATTATTTAACAACAGTTAAATACATGTAAGCATCGAAAATAATTTCGTCAAATTATTTAACCTTATTATTTATACTATTTAAATATTCAATAAATGAAAAATTTTATTCTCATAACCTTATTTTTATTCAATGCGAGTTACGCGATTAATGCACAACAAAAATCAGAAAATCAATCAAATGCTAAATTCATGAAAAAAACAGATGCTGAATGGAAGAAAGAACTATCTCAAGAACAGTACTATATTTTAAGACAAAAAGGAACTGACAGGCCGGGTGATGGAGGTTACACCAAACATTTTGAGAAAGGCACCTATCTTTGTTCTGGTTGTAATACTCAATTATTTGAATCAAATAGCAAATATGAGAGTCATTGCGGATGGCCTTCATTTGACGATGCAATTAAGGGGACAGTTAAACAAACATCAGACTTTTCACTTGGTATGATTCGTACAGAAATCACTTGCAATACCTGTGATGGTCACCTCGGTCATATTTTTGACGATGGGCCAAAAGACACAACAGGAAAGCGCTATTGTGTAAATACAACTTCTATCAAGTTTATTAAAACAGAAGATGATAAGTAAATTGTGGCCTTGTCTAAAGAATCTGAAAATTTATAATTGAGATTTGTACTTTATTACAATATCAAATGAATTTTATTTTTATTTTAAAAATCAATTCCTTAGTAATTACTTTATAATTCTCATTTCAAACTTCAAACTTTTGAGTATCTTTGTCACTTCTAAAATTTTGATGAAAGATTTATGTTTAATAATTTAAGTGACAAGTTAGATAAGGCGTTTCATGTATTAAAGGGCCATGGAAAAATTACAGAAGTAAACGTTGCAGAGACTTTAAAAGAAGTTCGAAGAGCATTGTTAGATGCCGATGTTAATTTTAAAATAGCCAAAGAGTTTACCAAAAGAGTTAAAGAAAAAGCCTTAGGAGAAGATGTACTTACTACATTGAATCCGAGTCAATTGATGGTGAAAATCGTTAAAGACGAGTTAACCGAATTGATGGGTGGAGAAACCGTAGGTATTGATTTATCTGGCGCTCCAACTGTAATTTTAATGTCTGGATTACAAGGTTCTGGTAAAACAACTTTTTCCGGAAAGCTTGCCAATTACTTAAATAGTAAAAAATCTAAGCAAGTTTTATTGGTTGCATGTGACGTTTACCGTCCTGCTGCTATCAATCAATTGCAAGTTGTTGGAGAACAAATTGGCGTTGAAGTATATGCAGAAATTGGAAATAATAATCCGGTAGAAATTTCTCAAAACGCTATCAAACATGCAAAGGCTACGGGTAAAAATGTAGTGATTATAGATACCGCTGGTCGTTTAGCTGTTGATGAAGCAATGATGATCGAAATATCGAATATTCACAAAGCTACCGAGCCTCAAGAGACCTTATTTGTTGTGGATTCAATGACAGGTCAAGATGCGGTAAATACAGCTAAAGCATTTAATGATATTCTTAATTTTGACGGAGTTATTCTTACAAAATTAGATGGTGATACCCGTGGTGGTGCTGCTTTATCTATAAAGTCTGTTGTAGACAAACCAATTAAATTTGTTGGTACTGGGGAGAAAATGGATGCTATTGATATTTTTCACCCAGATCGTATGGCAGAGCGTATTTTGGGAATGGGTGATGTTGTATCCCTTGTAGAACGTGCTCAAGAGCAATACGACGAGGAAGAGGCTCGAAAAATTCAAAAGAAAATTGCTAAAAATCAATTTGGTTTTGACGATTTCTTAAAGCAGATTCAGCAGATTAAGAAAATGGGTAATATGAAAGACCTTGTTGGAATGATACCAGGTGCTGGAAAAGCAATGAAAGATGTAGATGTTGATGATGACGCTTTCAACGGAATTGAAGCAATAATTCATTCAATGACACCTTCTGAAAGAAGCGCTCCTACAACAATAAACGCCAGTAGAAAAAAACGAATAGCAAAGGGATCTGGAACCAGTATCCAACAAGTAAATCAATTGATGAAGCAATTCAATCAAATGAGTAAAATGATGAAAATGATGCAAGGTGGTGGCGGTCAAAAGATGATGCAAATGATGAAAGGAATGGGTCAATAACCCGAAATAAATTATACGATAAAAATGATTCTTTTAGACGGTAAAAAAACATCGCAAGACATTAAAGTAGAAATTGCTCAAGCAGTTTCGAAAATAAAATTAGAAGGTGGAAAAACACCTCACTTAGCAGCAGTTTTAGTTGGAAGTAATGGAGCAAGTATGACCTATGTTGGTGCAAAAGTAAAGGCTTGTGAATTCGTTGGATTTAATTCAACCTTAATAGATCTTCCGGAAGAAACTTTAGAGGAAGAATTATTAAATCAAATTGACGCATTGAATACTAATGATGACATTGATGGGTTTATAGTACAACTTCCCTTACCAAAACATATCGATGAACAAAAAATCTTAATGGCTGTGCACCCAGATAAAGATGTAGATGGTTTTCATCCAATGAATGTCGGAAAAATGGCGCTGGATGTGCCTACTTTTTTGCCTGCTACCCCATTTGGTATCATGGAATTACTAGAAAGATATAAAGTTGAAACTTCGGGAAAAAATGTAGTAGTTATTGGTCGTAGTCATATTGTTGGTCGTCCAATAAGTATATTAATGAGTCAAAAAAGAAAAGCGGGTGATGCTACGGTAACAATTGCACATAGTAGAACTAAAAACTTAACTAAAATCACTAGAGAAGCAGATATAATTGTTGCGGCTTTAGGAATTCCAGAATTCTTAACGGGTGATATGGTTAAAGGGGGTGTCACTATAATTGACGTTGGAATTACAAGAGTTGACGATGCAACTAAAAAACGTGGATTTAGATTAGCAGGCGATGTACATTTTGAAAGTGTAAGCGCTAAATCTGCTTATATTACTCCGGTTCCTGGAGGTGTTGGTCCAATGACCATTGCAATGTTATTAAAAAATACATTATTGGCGTGTAGTAGAAGATAGTAATTTTAAAAAATACATAAAAAGAACGCCAGATACAATGTATGTGGCGTTCTTTTTTTAGGCGGCTTTTGTAAGTGCTGCTAACTTTTCTAACTCAGCTTCTTTCTGAACTTGTTTAATAGTTTTTGTACTACCATCATGACTCCAGCCAGGAGGTCCAAATATGTACATGAACTTATGTCTCCAATTTCTCGATTTTTTCATATCCTTCCATATATCCGAATATTCATGTGTTAATATAATCAAAGGATTGTACGAATCGGGTGCATGTGTAACCCCATATTTAATTTCAATAGATTCATCTAATTCTTTCCAAGTACCAAATATTTTATCAAAAGCGTTTAAAAACCCTCCGTGATTCATATCCATATACTCAATATTCTGAGCGTGGTGTACTTGATGCATTGTATGCGTATTAAATATTTTTTCAATAAATCCCATTTTAGGAATGTAACGCGTATGCAATTGAAACTGCCATAGGGATTCAATACCTAAGCAAACTACCAGCATTTCTGGTGGAAATCCAATCGCTACAATCCACATGTAAAAAAAAGGTTTGTATAAAAGTGTAAACCAACCATTTCTAACTGCTGTCCCTAAATTAAAATTCACCGAAGAGTGATGTACGATATGAGCTGCCCAAAAAAATCGAACCTTATGATTCTGTCTGTGAAACCAATAATAGCTAAAATCGTCCAACAATTGGCAGATTAACCAAATATACCATGCATAGCCAAACGATTCCCATCCAAATATATTCATCCTTATTCCATTTTCAAGAGGATTGAAAACTTCGTAAATAAAATTAAAAAGCACGATTGCAGCAATTGTTTTTGTAAGAGGTGCAATTATGGCAGAACCTATACCCATCGCTAAACTTGCACCCAAGTCTTTCCATTGATATAAATTTTTACCTTTTTTACGTGATTTACTATAGGATAACTCTACTAAAATTAAACCTAAAAAACAAGGTACACCATATATAAGGGGGTTTGTAAAATCCATCTATTTTATTTAAGAAAAGGGTGAAAACTCACTATTGTCAAAGATAGGTAATTATTTAAGTTCTTAATCCTTAATTAAACCAAATCGTCAAATATTTAATTTTTGCTAAATCAGGAATTTGCTCTACTGTAATTTCCTTAGTACTGAACTGATTTAATCCCAATTCTTTTTTATCCAAAGAAATCGTAGCGTTTAATTCATCTATATATAAAGTAGCTGAAGAAAGCGATGGCTCAATCTTGTTGATAAGATAATTGACATTAATATCCTTAAATGGAGAATTTAAATTAATACCTTTTTCAGTCTTAAACTGAGGATTCATAATTTCTACATATTTGACAGTCGAGGTTGACTCGTGCTGAATTTTAGGCACAATAGTCATTAAATGTTTACCTCTTTTAGAAAAAATCAAGTATTGATCGTTCTCTTGGATATATTTAGTGTCTCTTCCTCCCATCTCACCTTCACTTATATAGGTCACTATGGAATCATTTTTAAATATTTCTTCAATATTTCCAATCAAATCTATATTCGAAATTAATCCCACTCTATTCTTTTCAATTAAAAAAGGGTCTTTCCTTGAACATTGAATCGTAATTAAAACAATAATTAGTAACGTAAATACTCTCTTTATTTTTGACATGGATTCGTTTAGGATTAGTTGATGGTTTCTTAACGCAAGAATACTATATTTTATTTTGATTCTCATTATTGAACTAAGATATTATATGCAAAAATTATACCACAAATTAGGACAAACATAAGTAACTGTTAAAATTTCTAACAAAGTAAAATATTTCCAATATTATTAAAGACTAACCTTTAAAGAAGCGTTACATTTGCCAAATATTTTAAACAGTGGATACACAAACAACGAAATTGGTTAATGAAGGTAAAATGCTTCCTCTTATGGAAGAGTTTTATACCATTCAAGGAGAAGGATACCATACGGGAACGGCCGCTTATTTTATTCGAATTGGCGGGTGTGACGTTGGTTGTCATTGGTGTGATGTTAAAGAAAGTTGGAATGCTAATTTACATCCTCCTACTTTAACTTCAACAATAGTTGAAAACACAAAAAAATATGCTAAAATAGCGGTTATTACTGGTGGTGAGCCCTTAATGTGGGACATGAGTCGAATAACAACGTTATTACAAAGTCAACAAATTAAAACCCATATTGAAACTTCTGGAGCCTATAAATTAACTGGTGAGTGGGATTGGATTTGCCTATCTCCAAAAAAAATGAAATTACCAAATGAAGAAGTCCACAAAAATGCGGATGAATTAAAAATGATCGTTTTTAACAAAAGTGATTTTAAATTTGCAGAAGAACAGGCAGCCAAGGTAAATTTAAACTGTGAATTATTTTTACAAGCCGAATGGAGTAATAGAAGTAAAATGACTCCATTAATAGTAGCGTATGTTTTGAAAAATCCAAAATGGAAAATTTCAATTCAAACGCATAAATACCTAAATATTCCTTAGCCATTTTTAACTTTAAGAATACTTCTTTTATTTTAATCTGGAAGAAACTAAGCTGTAAACGCGCTCAAATTGCTCCTTTAAACCCATGTCTGAATTGTTTATTTCAATAGCGCCATTAGCTTTGATTAGTGGGGAATCCTCCCTCGTAGAATCAATGTAATCTCTAGACTCTAAATTCTTTAGTACACGCGCATAAGAAATGTTTTTATCTCCTTTATCTACTAACTCCTTATATCTGCGCTTCGCTCTAATATCTGAGTTTGCCGTCATAAAAAATTTTAAATCTGCATCCGGAAAAACAACAGTTCCAATATCTCGACCATCCATAACAATCCCCTTATTTTTCCCCATTTCTTGCTGTTGCTCTACCAGTTTAGTTCTGATTTTAGAAACAGTCGCCACTTTGCTAACAAATTGAGAAACCGCCAAGGTTCTAATTTTATCCTCCACGTTTACACCATTTAAAAATACTTCTGCAAATCCTACATTCTGGTTAAAAACAAAATAGATATTAATTTTATCAATATTTTCTATTAATTTTTCCTTCTTAAAATAATCAACAGTAATCATTTTTTGTTGCATGGCGAACAAGGCAACTGCTCTATACATGGCACCCGTATCGACATATATATATTGCAATTTATTTGCTAGTTGTTTGGCCAAAGTACTTTTCCCTGTAGAAGAAAATCCATCAATTGCAATTGTAATTTTTTTCATGTTCCTAATATTTAAGTTCAATAAAATAGTATTAAATATTAATTTGGAAATAAACTTTTATCCAAGCCTGGAATTAAATTCAAGGCGTTTTTATAATAAACTTTTTTTAGCACTTCATCCGCTAAGTCTAATCCATACATCGCCCAAAATGCATGATATTTTTTATGATAAGGAAAATATTCGTCGTCCGTTTCTAACACTCTAAAATACGTTGGAAATTCCTCAGGCTTCCAACTATCCTTTCCAAATAATATTCTATCCTGATATTTTTCAAAAAATTTCTTTGCAAATCGTGGCTGTCTACCTAATTCAGCAATTATAGCACCAATACCTACATTCATATTTGGAATTTCATCCAATAATTCTCCTAATTTCCTCAAATCATTCGAGTACCACCCCATATGTGCATTAATAAAATTGGTGTTTGAATGCTTTTTAAACATATTGTGCTGCTCTGTTATGATCTTTTCCCAAGAAACTGGATCTGTATCACTTCTTTTTCTTCTTGGATGTGTTTTTAATTCCAACCAACGTTCATTATCCTTGTCAAAATCATCCCAAAATGATTTTGGATCAGCGGAATGAATTAAAACAGGAATTCCCATTTCTCCACATGCAGCCCAAATAGCATCCAGTCTGTCGTCATCAATAGCAACTCTTTTCCCAACCTTATCTTTATTACGCATTCCTAAACTTTTATATACTTTTAATCCTACAGCTCCATTAGCAACGTCCTCCCTTAGCTGATTCACCGTATTTTCAGTCCAATTATTGCCCCCTACACCATCAAAATTAATATTAGCGAATACTACAAATCGATTCGGATAATGATCTTTAATGTTCTTTACAGACTTTTTTAAGTCTTCTCCAGAACGGCCACTTAAATTAACCATAATTCCCATATTCAAAGAATCCATTGCGGCTATTACTGGTGATAAATCTTGATTAGACATTTTATACTGATGACCGTGAACATCTATAAAAGTGAATTTCGCTATTTTCACCTCATGTTTGGGAACTACTAACGTGGATCTTGGATTGTATTCTTCAAAAGATACGTCTTGAGTATAACATAATACACATAATAATGTCATAATTAAAGTAATGAAACTTTTAAATGGGTTGTTCATAAGTGATCTATTTTAGAAAGTAAAAATAAAAAGATTCTTTTACATTCATTCTTTATATTGAAATATTAATTAAACTTCTTTTTTTATATATTAAAATTTAAAAGGTAACATATATTTAAATAAATATTTGCGTATATCCTAATAATTCGTAATTTGGTAGACATATAATTTAAGTTACCCAATGAACGTTTCGCGACTATTTGATTTCCCATATTACCAATTAGAAAATAAACCTTTATCCAATTCAATTGTCTCCAAGGTAAATGGAAAATGGGTTGAAACCTCCACTCAAGAATATATTAATAAGGCAAATACAATTAGTAGGGCATTATTAAAAATGGGTGTCAAACCAAATGACAAAATCGCTATTATTTCATCTTCCAATAGGACAGAATGGAATATACTTGATATAGGAATTCTTCAAACTGGCGCGCAGACAATTCCTATATACCCTACTAGTACTAAAGAGAATTTTGAGTATATTTTAAATCATTCTGAAGTAACTTATTGTTTTTTGTCTGATGCAGCATTATTTGATAAAGCAAAATCTATTCAACATAATGTACCAACTCTTAAAGAAATATTCTCCTTTGAGGATATTACAGGCTGTAAACATTGGGATGAACTTTTTGATTTGGGAAAAGATACATCAAATCAAATAGACGTAGAAGAAAGAAAAAATAATGTAAAAGCTATGGATTTAGCAACAATTATCTATACTTCTGGAACAACTGGAACCCCAAAGGGAGTAATGCTCTCCCACCATAATTTAGTTAGCAATGTACTTGACAGCACATCGAGACTTCCTTTAAAAGGAGATGATATCAAAGTACTTAGTTTTCTGCCATTATGCCATGTATTTGAACGTGTGCTAATATATATCTATCAATATTGTAGTCTGTCTATTTATTATGCCGAAAGCATTGAAAAGATGCCGACAAATATCAAAGAGGTTCAGCCAAATTTTATGAGTGTTGTTCCTCGATTATTAGAGAAAATTTATGAAACTATAATAGCCAAAGGCGGAGAGTTAACAGGTTTAAAAAAATTACTTTTTTTCTGGGCAGTTGAATTGGGTCATAAATATGAGCCTTATGGGGCTAACGGATGGTGGTATGAGAAAAAATTAGCCCTTGCCCGAAAATTAATATTTATAAAATGGTGTGAGGCCTTGGGCGGAAACATAAATACCATGGTTTCTGGAAGTGCAGCGTTACAACCTAGGCTAACAAGAATATTTACAGCCGCAGGTATGAAAATTATGGAAGGATATGGTTTGACGGAAACCTCTCCTGTCGTTTCAGTTAATATGTATGCGGATGAAATGTTTAAAATAGGGACCGTCGGAAAAGAGATTCATAATGTTACGGTTAAAATTGCTGAAGATGGAGAAATATTAATAAAAGGGCCAAATGTAATGATGGGCTATTATAAAAATGAAAAAATGACTTCTGAGGTTATGTCTGGAGACTATTTTCATACGGGAGACAAGGGAGAAATTGATAGTGATGGTTTTTTAAAAATTACAGGGCGTAAAAAAGAAATTTTCAAAACGTCTGGCGGAAAATATATCTCTCCTGTTTTATTGGAAAATGAAATGAAGCAATCTCGTTTTATTGAACAAATTATGGTTGTAGGAGAAGGCGAGAAAATGGCGGCGGCTATTATTCAACCAAATTTTAATTTTATTAAAGAATGGGCTTTAATCCATAAAGTAACCCTTGGTGATTCAAATAATGACATCATTACTAGCAAAGAAGTAAATGAGAGAATTAAAGAAGAAATTGAAAAATACAATAAGATTTTTGGTAAATGGGAAACAATCAAATGTTTTGAGTTGACGCCAGAAGTATGGAGTATTGAAAATAAACTCCTTACCCCTACTTTAAAACCAAAACGTTCTGTCATTAAAGAAAAATACATAGATTTATATAACAAAATGTATTCTAATTCATAACTTTGTTTTTCTGATTTTTAAAGTATTTTATGGAACATTTTATCGTATCTGCACGAAAATATAGACCTCAAACATTTACGGATGTAGTTGGGCAACAATCCATTACGAATACTTTAGAAAATGCCATAAAAAATGATCATTTAGCACAAGCGCTATTATTCACTGGACCGCGCGGTGTAGGAAAAACTACTTGTGCGAGAATATTGGCAAAAAAGATTAATCAAGATGGACAAACGGAAGTAAATCCAACTGAGGATTTTTCCTTCAATATCTTTGAATTAGATGCAGCATCTAATAATTCTGTTGATGATATAAGAAGTTTAACCGATCAAGTCCGTATACCGCCTCGAGTTGGAAAATACAAAATTTACATTATTGATGAAGTACACATGCTATCTCCATCGGCTTTTAATGCCTTCTTAAAGACTTTAGAAGAACCACCGGCACATGCTATATTTATCTTAGCTACCACTGAAAAACATAAAATAATTCCAACTATTCTTTCGAGATGTCAAATTTTTGACTTCAAAAGAATCACCGTTATTGACGCTAAAAATTATCTCAAAGAAATTGCTGTCAAAGAAAATATCAAAGCAGATGATGATGCTTTACACATTATTGCTCAAAAGGCTGATGGAGCAATGCGTGATGCCCTTTCAATTTTTGATAGAGTTGTAAGTTTTTCTGGCAACAATTTAACACGACAAGCCGTTACTGAGAATTTAAATGTTTTAGATTATGATGAATACTTTAAAACAACAGATTTAATTCTAAGTAATGATATTCCACAGGTATTGGTCCATTTCAATAGTATTTTGGCTAGAGGATTCGACGCACATCACTTTATATGTGGACTGGCATCTCATTTTAGAGATTTGTTGGTTGCTAAAGATAAATCTACCATACCACTGCTAGAAGTTGGCGATAATGCCAAGAAGAAATATTTAGAACAATCGAAAGTCGCTTCTCTACCTTTCTTATTAAAGGGAATCGATAAGGCCAATGATTGTGATTTAAACTACAAAACTAGTAAGAATCAACGACTACTTGTTGAATTAGCGCTTATGCAACTTTCCTCTATCACTTTTGATGGAGAAAAAAAAAATGATAAAAACTTCATAATTCCTGCTAAGTTTTTTCAAAGCATCATTGTAGCCGAGAAAATTGATGTTTCTGACAAACAAATTTCAAAAGTCACGGAGCAAAAAAGTAATTATCAAAAAGCACCAGTTCCTGCTAAGAAAGAAAACGAGACTATAAAAGCACCCATTTTAAAAACTGTAAGAAATCGGAATTCTGCGTTATCATTAAAAAGCATTACACGTAAAAAGGAACAGGAAGAAACTGAAGTTGAGGTTGTTGACCGCGACAGTATGCCGAAAACCGATTTTACTGAAGTCCAGTTTTTAAAATTGTGGAATCAACATTACGATGACTTAATTAAAGATGGTAAAAAAATTATTGCCTCTATTATTAAGGCAGATCGACCGCGATTAGACGGGTTGATGATTCATTTGACGCTTCCTACAGACAACATGAAGTCTCAATTAACAAGTCATAAACCAAAAATATTAAAATTTATTAGGACAAAACTTAACAACTATAGTATTGATTTGAGTATTGAAGTTAATGAAATAGTTGAAAAAAAGTATGCTTACACTTCACAAGAAAAATTTACTAAACTGCTAGAAAAAAATCCTTTTTTAGGAGAATTTAGAAAAAAATTAGATTTAGACTTAAAATAGTAATTAATCTTTCATTGTTAATCGTAATACAGAACAGGCCGAATTGTAAGCAAATTTGTCTTTTCCATTGCCAAACAGAACGTTACGCCAATTATCCTTTTCAGGAGTTCCCAATACCATTAAGTCATAATCTGCAGAAAAATTATAAACTGTTTCAATGGCATTTTTCGATTTTATAATTTTTAAATTACCCGGTGCAGTCACTTTAGATAGTATTCTGTTGGACACCATTTCCATTTCTAAAATAAGCTCATCCGAAGTGTTTTCTGGCACAATATGAAGTAAGGTAAAGGATCCATCATAAAATTTACAGATACGATCTACAACAGCCACAAAGTTTTTATCCTTTCTCCCAGGACGCAAAGCCAATAAAATTCGACTAAAATTACGCACCCCATTATCTTTAAACAAGGCAAAATCAGAGTTAATGTGTGAAATCAACCATCCTAACGGATTTCCAACAAATATTCCATTATGCGCTCTACCATCCCAGCCCATAACTAACCAATCACAATGTGTTTGATCACTTAATTCATGAATAGTATCTTTAATTTCATGGGTTGCAACAGACTCAAAATCAACATCCATACCGCGCATTTTTGCGAGACCAGATAACCGTCTCGCAATCGAATTTACTCTTGGGCTATCATCCAAAACAGCGTCTAAAAATGTCTGATTTGGAACTTCTTTAATATCTACAGCGAGTAATTTAGTCCTTCTATTGATTGCTGCACCAATTTCTACCAACATCTCTGTGGATTTTTCATTCCCTAATAATGGAACTACAACTCCTTCTTCAGAACTAAACTCGCCATCCAAAAAAGCAGGATTCACACTTAATTTTTTCTTCCGAACTCTTCTTGATGCTTTCGTTTTTTTATAGAGCAAATAAGATGCTGGTCTGTGTCCATATAGTTTTAATACCCCAGTCCGAGCAGATTTGGTACCATACATATAGTAAATCAAAATTCCCAATAGTACCAATGCAAAAACAGCTAGCATAGGAATCATTCCTAAAAACACTAATAACACAGCTCCGCTAACCACTCCAAACAATTGAATGAATGGATACAGAGGCGATTTATACGTAGGTTCGTACCATTGCACTCCTGTTTCTCTTAAAACAATGACACAAAGGTTTACGAACATAAACGACACGACCATAAAGGCACTTGCCAATTTTGCAATTCGTACAACATCTAAAAATAAAATTGCTATGGACATTAAAATACAAGTCATTACAATGGTTACAACTGGCGTCAACTTTGTTGGGTGAATTTTACTCATATACTCAGGAAACAACTTATCTCGAGACATCGCAAAAGGAAATCTAGAAGCCGCTAAAACTCCTGAATTTGCCATAGATACTAATGTTATCACACCCAAAACAGCAGCGGCATAACCAATATACTCCCCGCCTAGTTTGAATGCCAACGAATAAATAGGCTTTAAATCCGTTCCTAATTCTTCCAATGGAATATTTCCAACAAGCATAAAAGCAATCGATACATAAAGAATTCCCATGATTACTAATGAAAGTAACATTGCTAATGGAATATTCTTTGTTGGGTTTTTAATTTCTCCCGCAATCGCGGCTACTTTCGTGACCCCAGCATAGGAAATATAAACAAAGGCAATGGTACTTATTAACCCATAATTTCCTTCTTTAAATACAGGTTCCAATAAATCTTGGCTTACATTAGGTAAACCAAAAATTAATAATAAAAATAAGCCAGTAAGACTAAAACTTACTACGACCAATTGTACTTTTCCTACTTTTTTTACGCCGTAAATATTCAACAACATGATTAAACCTAAAAAGAAAATAGCAATATATTTAATGTAGCCAAAATCTATATCGACCAAAACCGATAAATATGCCCCAAATCCAACCAATGCAAAAGAACTTTTTAACAATAAAGATAGCCAAAGTCCAATTCCAGAAATAGTCCCCATTACAGGTCCAAACGCTCTTTCTATATACACGTATGTCCCTCCAGAAGATGGCATCGCTGTTGCTAATTCAGATTTTGATAAGGCGGCTGGTAAAATACAAATCGCTGCTAATAAATATGCTAGCCAAACAGATGATCCTGTTTTTGCTGCTGCTAAACCTGGTAAAACAAAAATACCACTCCCTAGCATTCCTCCAATGCTAATAGCGATAACCGACGATAAATTTAAACTGCGTTGTAATTTTTTCAAATATTATAATTTTTCTCTAAAATAGGCTAATTTTAATAACTATGAAATTGGAAGTATGTATTTTATAAAAATAAAAGTATGCCTTTTTTTTTTGCTTTTAAGTGCGAAATTCATTAACAATTTTAACACTTAAAATTATTATTTTATGCTCGTACTTCAATTTGAAACCCAAACTTCTTGGTCTGAGGTTGCAAAAGACGATTTATAACAAATTTTAACAGATCATGCCTTTGCTGAACAAAAAGCATGAACTATTGCTAAAAATAAAACCTCTAAAGAAATTTACGATGCCTCTTATGAATTAAAAAACGGAACGTCAATCATTCAAATCTATATGTCACATAAGAGAAAAACTCCGTTTTTAGAACAAAAATACTTGGAGCGATTGCTATGAGTTCTTTGTAGAAAATATGTCCAAATTTGAATTGTTTTTTTAGGAATATAAAGTTATTATCAACCGAGCCTTATAACCCGCAATCGGTTATCTTTTATAACTACTTAGTACTTATATTTGCAAGATGATTCAGAACGATACTATCATTGCACTTGCTACTCCTTCTGGAATGGGAGCGGTTGCCATCATTCGCTTGTCTGGTAAAGAAGCTATTTCTATAGTTTCAAACCAATTCAAGTCTAAAAAGAGCGAAAAGGACTTAACCCATGTCAAATCACACACACTTCATTTGGGAAATATTATGGATGGTAAACGTGTAATTGATGAAGTTTTGGTTTCTATATTTAAGAACCCATATTCTTATACTGGTGAAAATGTAGTGGAAATTAATTGCCATGGCTCCATTTATATCCAACAAGAAATTATACAATTGTTCCTAACCAAAGGTTGTAGAACTGCCACTAATGGTGAATTTACACTGCGTGCTTTTACCAATGGTAAAATGGACTTAACTCAGGCAGAAGCCGTTGCAGATTTAATCGCTTCTGATTCTAAAGCATCACATCAAATTGCCTTGCAACAAATGCGTGGTGGGTTTTCGTCTGAAATAGCAGACTTAAGAGAGCAACTATTAACTTTTGCTTCTTTGATAGAATTAGAACTAGATTTCTCTGAAGAAGATGTTGAATTTGCAGATAGAACTCAGTTTAAAGAATTGGTAACCAAGCTTTCTTCCATTTTAAAAAGATTGATAGACTCTTTTGCTTTGGGAAATGTGTTCAAAAATGGAATTCCAGTTGCTATTGTAGGGGAACCTAATGTAGGGAAATCTACATTACTCAATTCGCTGTTGAATGAAGAACGCGCCATCGTATCAGATATCGCAGGTACCACTCGAGATGCGATTGAAGATGAAATTGCAATTGGTGGGGTGACTTTTAGATTTATAGACACGGCTGGAATTAGAGATACGAAAGATGTTATTGAAACTATTGGGATAAAGAAAACATATGAAAAGATTGAGCAGGCACAGTTAGTTGTCCAAATGTTAAATGCTTCTAAGCTGTTAAATAATGATACGCAGCTGAAAGAAGTTCAGCACACTAGTAAAGAACTTCAAGAGAAATACCCAAATAAAAGGATTCTTACTATACTCAATAAAGTTGATTTAATTTCGGATGAGCAACTCTCAAATCTCAAAACTCGAATTTCAAATACCATTGAATTGTCCGCTAAAAACAAAACAGGTATTAAATTATTAACCAGTGAGTTAACCAACTTAGTTAATATTGGAGCTTTAAGTAATAATCAAACAATTGTGAGCAACAACAGACACTTCGAAGCCTTAACATTTGCCTTAGTCGCTATTAAAGAAGTTGAAAATGGAATGGCGGTCGATATTAGTTCTGATTTGTTAGCCATTGATATTCGTCAGGCCTTATTTCACTTAGGTGAAATTACTGGGGCTGTTACAACTGATGATCTACTAGGAAATATCTTTGCTAATTTCTGTATAGGAAAGTAACCACTACAAAACAAACAGAGAGAAAACAAAATATTATTGAAACTATAAATGAAGTTGCTACACCAACTGAAGATACCCGTACTTTAAAAAGAAAGGTGGCCATTGCTCGATTCTCTAATGAGACAAGCTATGCCAAAGGTCTTTTCTATGACAAAAATAATGATCCTATAGGCAAGCAAGCAGTGGATATTCTTTCAACTAAACTTGCATCTTTAGGAAAATTTATATTACTAGAGAGACAAGATTATCAATTAATTAATTTGCTATTAACTTGAATAAATTTGATTAATTAAATATATTGATATAGATAAAAGAAGCCAACAGTTTAATCGAGTTCTAATACAGTTACTTGTTCCTCTCTTGTTTTCAACATAAAATCGTCAAATTCGAGATAAAAGTTCTCCAAAGAAATACCATAATAAGCTTCAAAAGCATATTTATACCCTT
>TARA_B110000037_G_scaffold69102_1_pt1 | contig 36936 bp, 34 predicted proteins | sample TARA_B110000037 | Tara Oceans TARA_B110000037 (sample SAMEA4397196) | marine metagenome | biome: Polar Biome; feature: [MIX] marine epipelagic wind mixed layer (ENVO:01000061); material: water (ENVO:00002006), including particulate matter (ENVO:01000060) such as... | depth 10-100 m | reverse complement strand
TGCAATAGTTATTTTAAAATATTTCTTGAGATGACCAATTTTTGAATTTCGGTAGTGCCTTCGCCGATTGTACATAACTTGGAATCTCTGTAAAATTTCTCTACAGGATAATCTTTGGTATATCCATATCCGCCATGAATTTGAACAGCATCATTTGCTATTTTGACACAAGATTCACTAGCATACATTTTTGCCATAGCGCCAAGGGTTGTGACTTTTTTCCCATTGTTTTTCAAAAAAGCAGATTTATGTAGCAACAACTCAGCAGCTTCAATTTCTGTAGCCATATCAGATAATTTGAACGAAATTCCTTGAAAACTTGAAATAGGTTTCCCAAACTGAACACGTTCTTTTGCGTATTTTAAGGCAGCTTCATACGCCCCTTTAGAAATTCCTAATGAAAGAGCACCTATAGAAATACGTCCACCATCCAATATTTTTAGCGACTGAATAAATCCTTCGCCTTCTTCTCCTAGTAAATTATCTTTATGAATTCGACAATTATCAAATACGAGCTCTGCCGTTTCACTGGCACGCATTCCTAGTTTATCTTCTTTTTTTCCTGAGCTAAATCCAGACGTTCCTTTTTCAACAACAAATGCAGACATGCCATGAGAGTCGCCTTTTTCACCAGTACGTGCAATCACAACAGCAATATGTCCACTACGACCATGTGTGATGAAATTCTTAGAACCATTTAAAATATAATGATCTCCGTCTTTAACTGCGGTTGTATTCATACCACCGGCATCACTGCCAGTATTGTGTTCTGTTAAACCCCAAGCACCAATCCATTCTCCAGATGCTAGCTTCGGCAGCCACTTTTGTTTCTGAGCCTCATTGCCAAAATAGTAAATATGCCCTGTACACAATGAGTTGTGTGCTGCTATAGACAATCCAATTGAAGGATCTACTTTGGATATTTCTTCAATAATGGCGATATATTCATGGTATCCAAACCCAGAACCTCCGTATTGTTCTGGAATAAAAACACCCATAAAACCCATTTCACCAGCTTTATGAAGTACATCTGCGGGGAAAAACTGAGATTCATCCCACTCCATAATGTGTGGCCTGATGTATTGCTCTGCAAATTCTTTTGCAGCAGTAGCAATTAAGGTTTGTTCTTCTGAATAATTAAAATCCATATCTAAACTAATTAAGTGACAAATATAATTTAATAATTTCTATTTTTTCCTTGGGAAATTCTTTAACTTTTGTTAATTCCTCAATATCTTTATAACCATCCATTAACATTCTAAATTCTATAATCTCATACGCCAATTCATAATCGATATGTTGAATGGTTACTAATTGATCTACAGTCGCTGAATTTAAACTTATTTTAGCAACTTTCCTTGGCGTTTGAACGGTAAATTCTTTAAGAATATTTTCAATCACTTCTGGTTTTAGTCCTTTTACATCTTGTAATTGCAAATCAGAAATAAAACCGCCTTCAAAGGCATCTCTAAATCGAATAATTTGTTCCGAATAAAAAGCACCTATGCCGTATATCTTTTGAAGTTGTGATGCTGTAGCCTTATTTAGATCTATCTTTTGTGCTGTAGTTTTGGTTGATGCTTCATAAATTAAACTCCTTGTATTAGCTGACGCGTTCACCCAATCCGGAAACTTAAAATATGGAGCAATTGTTTTTAATAATGAATCCGACACTTTAGTAATTCGTTGAAATTCTTTCCTCGAATTTACCCACTTGTTTGTAGCTCTGTAGGCTTGCAAACGGTTAATTTCTTGACTACTCATCCCGAGTGTATAGCCTTTATAATCGGTTATGTAATTCGGATTAAAAGGATATAGTTTTGGAGTCGAATTGCGGGGTTGATGCACTATTAAGCTATCTACCTCGTTTTGAAATTTCAAATAGGTAGCAGGGTCAACAGCAAAGGAATCTGTTTGTGTTTTATTATAGGATACCCAAGAGAGTTCCATCACAATGATAACGACAATCAATGCGATTACCGCCAAGCGTTGTTGTTGTGAAAAGTAGGTGTAAAATTTCATTTTGGGGCGACCATATTTATTTTCTTATAGCGTCCAGATATTTAATTAATTCTTTCTTCACTACAGGAAATAAGAAGAATAATCCGACCATGTTAGGGAAAATCATTGCGAATATCATCGCATCAGAGAATTTCCATATAGATCCCATACTTGCTGCAGCACCAATAACGATAAACGTTAAAAACAATAATTTATACGCTAAATCTGCTACTTTGCCTCTACCAAATAAAAACTTCCAAGACTGTAAACCATAGTAAGACCATGAAATCATAGTTGATACTGCAAACAACACAACTGCAATAGTCAAGAATATATTGGAATACGGAATATATTGAGCGAAGGCTTTAGATGTAATTCCTGCGCCTTCATAGCCTACGCCATCAATAAAAACAACACCTGAACCATCTCCTCCATACTCAAAGAATCCACCAAAATTAAAAATCACAATCACTAAAGCAGTCATTGTACAAATCACAACCGTATCAATAAATGGTTCTAATAAGGCAACTAGACCTTCGGAGGCTGAATATTTTGTTTTCACTGCAGAATGCGCAATAGATGCCGAACCAGCACCTGCTTCATTTGAAAATGCAGCACGTTGGAATCCTACAATTACTACGCCTATCACAGAACCAACGCCAAAGGCAGTTGGGTTAAATGCCTCTCTTATAATAAGACTAATGGCATCATCAACTAAACTAAAGTTAGATAGTATAATATATAGACAAGCCACAACATACATAACCGCCATAAACGGCACTACTTTTTCAGTAACTTGAGCAATACGTTTAATACCGCCAATTATAATGACTCCCACTAATGCGGCTAACACAACACCAACGATTGCTCCCGCTGCCGTACTTTCCCAGTTAAACAATTCTTTAATAACTATGGTTGCTTGATTGGATTGAGCAGCATTACCCCCTCCAAAAGAGCCTCCAATACAAAAGACTGCAAAAATAGCAGCAGTCACTTTACCTATTGTAGCAAACCCTCTTGATTTTAAGCCTTTACTTATATAATACATTGGACCACCATAGACGGTACCATCTTTTCCAATATCTCTAAATTGAACACCCAAAGTACATTCTACAAATTTTGTAGACATCCCTAACAATCCACAAACAATCATCCAAAACGTAGCTCCAGGTCCTCCCAAGGCAATTGCCAAAGCAACCCCTGCAATGTTTCCATTTCCTACGGTTCCAGAAACCGCAGTTGCCAAGGCTTGAAAATGACTAACCTCTCCTTCTGTGCTTTCATCTTTAATGGTTTCTATGGCATCACCGCCAGGCGTAGAATCGCCGTACATCGCTTCAGAAACGCCATGGTCTACATGGTCATATTTTCCTCTTACTACATTGATTGCTTTTCCAAAATAACGAATGTTTGGAAATCCAAAATAAATGGTGAAAAACAATGCACTACCTACTAACAAGACCAATACAAATGGAATTGAAAATGAATCACCTTTGTATACTGTAAAGAAAATAGCATCAAAAAAGGCATCTGCAACAGGTTGAAATGCTTCATCAATTTTTTGATCCAGCCCCTTTTCTTGTGCAAAAGATATAACTGGTAAAATCAAAGCAATAGTAGTTTGAATGAATGTTTTCATAGTAAATTTTTAGGAATTTTTTTAATAAGGCAACAATATGGTGAAAATAAATGAGTAATTAAAATATAGCTGCGCCTTAAAAGTTTAATTAACTTTTGATTATTTAATATCAATATTATACGTGCTGTTCAACTTTTGAATTTGTTCTGGCTGTCCCAAAACAATCACCTTAGAATTTGGGACTAATTTTTGACTAGCTTCTGGATTGATGGTATAATGACCTGTTTCGTTTTTATATCCAATCACACTACACCCCGTTTTTTTTCGTAATTCTAAACCTTGAATCGTTTTGACATTTGAAGTGTCATATAATTGTTCTACAGCAATTTCTTCGATATTGATAGATTTATTTCCAACTATAGATAGGTTATCAATAAATTCCAACAAATCTGGAACAACGACTAAGGAAGCCATATGATCGCCCCCAATTTTGTCGGGTAAAATTACATTATTGGCTCCTGCTAATTTAAGCTTACTGTATGAAGATTCGTTTGAAGCACGGCTTATAATTCGAGCATTTTTGTTCATTTGCCGCGCAGAAAGCACCACAAAAACATTGTCAGAATCGTTGGGTAACGCAGATATTAAGCACTCAGCACGTTCGATACCAGCGGCTAAAAGCACCTCATCATCATTTGCATTTCCAAAAACAAAGCGTGTGTTTTCATTTTGATGTTTGTCTATAGTCTCCTTATTAGATTCTACGACCACAAAAGAGCGGTTATGGGTCAATAGTTTTTTTGCGGCTTGTTTTCCATTTCTTCCATATCCACATATCACAATATGATTGGACAGTGCATCAATTTTTTTTTGCATCTTCTTGTGTTTTAGTTCGGAAATAACATTTTTAGAAATTATATATTCTGTAATAATTGAAAGTGCATACCCTACAGTAATAACACTAGTCAATATTAAGAAAATTGTAAAAATTTTAGCTTGAGGGTCTAAAGGCTGAACTTCCCCAAATCCGACTGTGGTTATGGTAATCACCGTCATGTAGAACGCATCAACCCAAGAAAACTCTGAAAAAATTTTAAATCCTATTACACCAGTAAAAAGCAAAAGCAATAACAAGATAATCGCAGTACTAATTTTTGATCTGTAAAGTTTTATAAAAGGGTTATGCATATAAATTAAATATCAAAAACAGAGGTTCTTTTGGTATATATCAAATCCTTGATACGGATCCAAAATGCTAGAAACAAATAAAATGCAAACCCAAAACCAAGTGTCACGAATGTCAGATAAATAAACGACGTTCGAACAACTTTGGCGCGCATGCCGATGCGGTCTGCGATACGTTGACACACATAAAACCCATATTTTTGTAAATTGAAAAGGCCTTTGTAAAATAATTTCATAGTGCAATTTATGAATTTCGATTCAAAAGAGCACTACCAACAGCACATTGAAGGCATTTATTTTTTGAGCAATACATGTGTTTCAATTGAATCAGCGCTTGAGACTCTAATGCGGTTTTACCAAAGGTGTACAAGGAATGAAATTTATCCACAATACTGTTATGCTCCATCGGTATGTTTTGAATGATCGTTAGAACTTCATCTTGATTTGAATGTCGATTAAATCTATTAAAGGCAAACTTGATTGGAATTATAGTATTGATAATAATCAAATTCATAAATGCTTTTGTGAGCGTTTTTGATGAGGATTTGGAGAGTTTCTCAAAAGTATAGTGTGTTTCCCAAAACGCGGAAGTTGTACCTTGAAAAATTGCATACAATTGCTCTAAAGATTGGGCTTCAATCACTGAAGAAAACAAACTTGAACACCGGCTATACACTCCTGCCAACTGCGCTAATCGAAGGGTTGGGAAATTAGGCGGGCGTAAGCGAAAGAAGTGTACGGGCAACACGCCTTTTCTTGAAAGCGAAAATTTGTATTTCAAGAATTCATAGGCACTTTTGAGTTCAGATATGTAAACATCTTGTGCTTCGGTTTCTAAAAGTCCCGCTTGCCCAAAAAACAAGGCTTCAAGGTGGTGTACTTCATGTTGTGATTTCCGAACGACCGAAAAATCCATTGATTTTGCAATGCTTAAAAAAGCGTCACCATTGACTTTAAGTCCAAAATTTTTGGCGAGTTGCCAAAACAATACGGCTTCCCAATTGTGTTTGGAGTCGTGAAGTTGAGCTTCGATAGCGCTATACTTACCTTCTAAACGTTCTAAATACAGGCGTTCCATCCAATGGGAAATAGTGAATCCATCTACATCCATAATGCTGGATTCACAAGGAATCCAAGATTGCTTTTGGTTCAATAAAGTATTGTAATTTTTATAGGTATGTGGAAAAACATAGTTTTTGAGTTCTAGGGTTGGGATTGGCGTATTGTCCTTTCTGTAAATATCCATATCGTGCTCCCAAACCACGTGTAAAATCACGCTATCATACGCAGCATCTGTTTCGTGATGATGTACATACCAATCGGAAGATTTAACATGAATTTCGACATTACCAGCCCACATCTGCAAGCCGATACTTAATTGAGCATTAAAAAAATCGGGGCTAGCATTGACATTAGGCAAACCAACAGTCTTTAGAATTATAGACTCTTGAGTGGTCGTTTGCAATGATTTGAGGCTCATTTTTTTATGCTGCCAGACGTAATGTAGGAAGTCTTCTTGCATCCTACTAATATAAAAAAAGTTTTTAAGCTGCCAAATTTTCGAAACCTATAAAAAAAGATGGATGTGATTGGAGCACTTGTAATTACAATAAAACCCCATAACAAAAAACCCTACCGTATTAGGTAAGGTTTATAGTCTATTAAAATTTACTTGAGAATTATTCAGCTACTTCCGCTTCAAGAAAATTAACCAAGCCACTGGCATCAAAATAATCTCCACCACTTATTATAAGTCCATCTTTAAAATCCCAGGTATGGTAAGCTTTCATTTCCCATTGTTTTCCAGTTGCGGTGTGTGTGCCTGACCAAGTTCCATACGATCTAACACTTCCGTCTGCTAATCCAGTTTCAGCTAAGACACCTGGCAACCAATTATCAGCTGTATACACAACATTTTCCATCTCATCTTGCCATGCTTTCAAATAACTTCCAAATTCTTCTTTACCAATTTCAGAAGAACCGAAAAATACAGGTTGCCATTTGACATCATCATGAATTAAATCAAGCTGAGCTTGGAAGTCAGATTCCGAACCTTGAAGTTCTAACATTTTTTTAGCAGAAACCGTATTAACGGAAAATTCTGGGGGTAAGCCTTGACTGCAAGACATAAAAACACATCCCACTAAGATAATCAGTAATTTTTTCATTTTTATAGTTTTTGATTAATTGTAATACGAAAGTAATCTAATTAATCTAACTAACAAAAATATATTTACGATGACGCCCCAACTAGCGCAAACATCATAATTGTGTAGGCAAGGCGTTTATGGAATTTAATTAGAACGCGAATGGGTTCGCACCCCAGCGGGGGCTTTGATTTCTCTCAAGAGCGGAGGTAATTTGCTCTTCGATTCTTAATTTACAATAATATTGTATACCTATATTTGTTTTGAGAAAACAAGATTTTCGTATACTTTTCCATTGACAATAAAATTTAATTCTCCAACGTTTCTAAATTCATTTTTTTCATAAAACCTAATAGCTCTAATGTTTTTTATATAAACGGAGAGCCATATGGTATCTAATTGCATTTTTTTAATTTGCTCTTCAACAAAAGTTAGTAACTGTTGTCCGATTTTTAAGGCTATAAAATCATTTAGGATGAAAATTCGTTCTAGCTGACAACAGTTTTGTGATGTAACATTTTCGTTTGACACATTTACTATTAACTTCGCATATCCAACAGGAAAATCATCTGCATAAATAATATAGAAGTGTTGCTTGGAACTGTTTAAATTCTGTTTCGTTTTAGAAACTGAAAAATTTTCCTTGAGGTATTTTAATACATCGTTTTTATCTTCAATATAATGACCATGAGATTCAACCCATGTTAGTCGACCAAGAAGTGCTAAAACCTCTGTGTCTTTTTTTGTAGCAATTTTTATTTTAATCATTACTTTTTTTATTTATTCGCAATCTTCTTATGTGAAAGCCATGAAGAAATACAGCAATTGTACACCCTACAATTATTGGTGCGGCACTAATTAAGACGCCATATAAAATATAGCCTGTATTGGCGATTAATGATATTAAACGTAGTTTATATTCTCCTTTGGTGGACATAGAATACAGATTTATAACCAGAGCTGCATAACCTATACTATCAATTAAAAATGGGTTCATATTTTATCTTTTTCTGCTTTGTTAATAAAAATTGAAATTTCCTGTTTTTTTTCTTTTTAAATTAATACCAACTAATGACAATAAACCCTGCTGCGCAAAGTCTCACGACTTTGAGGGTGTATAATTCTCATTACTTTTCCATTCATAATTCATTTTAATACTTCACAATTTGCATTTAATTTTACACTTTTTTTTATGTTCCCCGAAGTCAGAGACTTTGCGGAGCGGGGAATTCTGCAGGAATTTCCAAAGTAGACGAGAACAAGTAATTACTTATAGCCATTGTTGTGTTTAGTTTTTTTTAATTCTTTCGTACTGATAAGTTCAAATTTTGTCACACCATTTTCATCAATCTTACTTTTTAAAATATATTGTATTGGGTAATAATATTCCGCAGGCTCATATAAATAATCTGTTTCTATTATTGCTTCTTTGATACCATCTCCATCAATATCCTTAAATTTTAACTTGCCAAAATCTCCCCCAACAGTCGGTCCGAGAATGATATTATGGTCACTTTTCAAAACTGGAGTATACGTTTTGTATCTATCAGTTGCTCCAGGATAACCCAAAATCCATTTAACATCCTTATAAGGGATTGGATTAGAACATCCTCCAAAGATTATTCCAAATAATACAATTAATGCTACTATTTTTTTTTTCATAATTAAACACAACTAGTGTATATAAACCACTAGTGGTTTATATTTTGTTTTAAGTGGTTCAATACATCCAAATACAGCATGTATTGAACCACTCTTGTTTCCCAAGTGTCTCTTAAAATTCGAATAAAATAATGACTTACAACTGGTCAAGCTGCTTATGAAGATTTAGACTTGGGATCAAAATCAGTGTTAAATGTATAAAAAAATCACCTACTTCCAAAAAAATAGGTGATTATAAAATTTTATGTTACTCAAAAAGAGCGGTATAGCGTAGCGTATCTACAAATTTTAAAGTCTAATCGATATAGCCCATTTTTCGCATCCAATCGTCATTAAACATTTTACCCACATAACGGCTGCCATGGTCATGAAATAATACCACCACCACATCGTCGGGCTTAAAATGTTCTTTCAATTGAAGGACCCCTTTGATGGCAGAGCCTGCAGAGTTCCCTAAAAACATACCTTCTTCTTTTGCTAGACGCTGGGTATAAACTGCACCATCTTTATCGGTCACTTTTGTAAATCCATCAATAATTCCAAAGTTCACATTCAAAGGGAGAATATCTTCTCCGATACCTTCGGTAACATAAGGGTGAATTTCGTTTTCATCAAAAATACCGGTTTCATGGTATTTTTTAAAAACACTACCATAAGTATCAACACCCCAAATTTTGATGTTTGGGTTTTTCATTTTCAAATAACTCCCTACACCTGAAATTGTACCTCCAGTGCCGACACCGACTACAAAATGGGTGATTTTCCCGTCGGTTTGTTCCCATATTTCTGGGCCTGTACTTAAAAAGTGAGCTTTACAATTACTCGGATTATCATACTGATTCACATACCACGAGTTGGGCGTTTCTTTCGCCAAGCGCTTGGACACAGAATAATAGGATCGTGGGTCTTCAGGTTCTACAGAGGTTGGACAAACGACAACCTCAGCACCAACGGCACGAAGTATATCCATTTTTTCCTTGGACTGTTTATCTGCTAATACAAAAATACATTTGTAGCCTTTAATAATTCCAACCAAAGCCAATCCCATTCCTGTATTTCCTGAAGTTCCTTCAATAATTGTTCCTCCAGGTTGCAAACGACCATCAGCCTCGGCATCTTCTATCATTTGTAACGCCATGCGGTCCTTTACAGAATTTCCTGGATTAAACGTTTCATATTTCGCCAAAACCAAACATGGCAATTCTTTAGTTAAAACATTCATTTTAATTAAAGGTGTATTACCAATGGTTTCTAAAATATTTTCGGCGTACTTCATGTTATAAATTTAGAGCAAAAATACATTAAATTTCTGGGGATACAAATCTGGAATACAGAAGTTTTTACTCAAATTTCATGGCCTTTACAGGCACAATTTTGCTGATTAAAAACGACGGAATGAGTAACATCAATAGACATAAAACAAAAGTCATAAGGTTTAGTAAAACCACATACGACCAATCTAGATACACCGGCGCAACGGTCACATAATACACCGATGGGTCGAGTTTTAGAAACTGAAAGTATTTTTGAAGCAGTAAAACTCCAATTCCGATAAGGTTGCCCCAAAACAATCCGCAAGCAATTAAATAAGATGCATTGTACAGAAATAGTTTTCGAATACTATAGTTCGAACTTCCTAAGGCTTTAAGAATTCCAATCATTTGAGTCCGTTCAAGAATCAAAACGAGCAATGCAGTAATCATATTGATCGCGCCTACCAAAATCATAATACCGATAATACCATAAATATTGGTAGTAAAAACAGGGATCCACTCAAAAATAGTAGCATACTTTTGTTTAACCGTCATGGCATCTAAAGTGGAAGGCGTCTGTGCATAAACTTCTTTTCCGATGCGTTCTAAATCGTTATAATTTGAAATAAAAACTTCAAAGCTCCCAACTTGATTTTTCGTCCATTTATTCAAGCGCTGTACATGATTAATATCACCAATAACATAGGTTTTATCTAACTCTTCAAACCCTGAACTAAAAATACCAACAACAGTATATTTCATAATACTTGGTGGTTTACTCGGATCTGATTTCATGAAATACATCTGAAAATTATCGCCAACGAAAAACCCTAATCGGTCTGCTAAATACTTTGAAATTAAAACCTCGTTACTATAGTTTTGGGAGTATACTGGAAGTTGTCCTTCAATTAAAAAATCCTTAAAATATCGCCAATCGTAATCCGCACCTACGCCTTTTAAAAATAAACCTTCAAAATCGGTAGTGGTTCTGATAATTCCAAATTTATTAGCCACCGCTTGGACATAAGACACGCCTTCAACCGTTTTAAATTCTGGATAAAACTCTTGACGTTTAGAAATTGGAACCTGAGCCCCTTCCGATTCGTTACTGTCAAAATTAGAAATGGTAATGTGGCCATTAAAAGCTACAGCTTTATCTCGAATTTTATGTTCCAAACCAATACCAGTTGCAATCGCAATAAGCATCACAATGGTGCTAATTGCAATAGCTGCAATTCCGATTTTTATTATTGGCGCCGATACACTACTTTTATAGGACTTATTACCAATAATACGTTTGGCTAAAAAATACTCGTAATTCAAAATTTATAATGCATTTAAATTTTATCAAAAATACAGTTTTATTATTTGTTCTGACACTTCTTTCGTGCCGAAACCAATCTAGCACGCAAGCACAAACGCCTATTAGTGTTGGAGCGCAACAGACAGCACAGTATTTGCCAATTCTGAAAAATAAAAACATTGGAATCGTAGCCAATCAAACTACAGTTATTTTTAAAGAGGATGGCTATAGACATTTAGTCGATTCTTTATTAAGTTTAAATATCGCTGTCAAAAAAGTTTTTGCTCCCGAACATGGGTTCAGAGGGACTGCTGATGCTGGGGAATATGTGAAAGACGGAGTCGATGCTGGTAGTGGGGTGCCAATTGTGTCTTTATATGGTGCTAATAAAAAACCAAGCGCTCAAGCCTTAGAGGGGTTAGATGTTATTATTTTTGATGTTCAAGATGTTGGAGCACGTTTCTATACGTTTTTATCAACCCTTCATTATATGATGGAAACTTGCGCCAAGTTAGGAATTACAGTCCTTGTTTTAGACCGTCCAAATCCAAATGGACACTATGTGGATGGCCCAATTTTAGATTTGAATTACTCCAGTTTTGTGGGTGTGCATCCTGTACCGATAGTGCATGGGTTAACGGTTGGCGAATATGCTAAAATGATAAATGGAGAGGGTTGGCTTACAGATGGCATTCAATGTGATTTGAAGTTGATTCCAGTAGAAAATTACACACATCAAACCGCTTATGAGCTTCCGATTAAACCATCACCTAATTTGCCAAATGCAAAAGCCATTAATTTATACCCGAGTTTGTGTTTGTTTGAAGGGACTAATGTGAGTATGGGGCGTGGCACAGCACTTCAATTTCAAATTTTTGGAAGCCCCTTTTTAGAGCATTCCGATTATACTTACGAATTTATTCCAAAACCTAATGTGGGCGCCAAATATCCTGTTCATGAAAATAAAATCTGTAAAGGACTTAATCTTCAAAATCTTAGTTCTTTAGATTACATTGAACTAAAGTGGGTAATCGATGCGTATCAAAACACTGAAAATAAAACTGATTTTTTTAGTCCATTTTTTACCAAATTAGCGGGTCAAAAATTACTGCAAGAACAAATTGAGTCAGGATGGACTGCTGCACAAATTCGGGAGAGTTGGAAACCAGATTTAGAACGCTATAAATTACTTAGAGCGCCTTACCTGCTGTATCCGTTGTAGGTTTTCTATAGCCTTGAAAAGGTTGTTTCAATAAGTGCTTCAAACTGCTGTTTTCGGCTTCATTTGGAAAGGTGTCTACGCCATATACTATACGTTCTCGATCCATATAGATATACGTGCCCAAAAGACGGTCCCAAATAGAAAAAATATTCCCATAATTAGCATCCGTATACGGCAATTGGTAATGGTGATGGATTTTGTGCATATCCGGAGATACCAATACAAAACTCAATATATAATCTAGTTTTTTAGGCAATTTAATATTCGCATGGCTAAACTGAGTGGCGATTAAAGATAGGGATTGGTACAGCATCACGATGCCGATGGGGGCACCAATTATAAAAACACCTGCAAGGGTAAAAACATATCTAATTACACTTTCTAAAGGATGATGACGGTTAGCGGTTGTGGTATCAACTTTATGATCAGAATGATGGACTAAATGCACCATCCAAAGTGGTGGCACTTTATGCTCGGTATAATGTGGTAAATATGCGCCTACAAAATCCATGAGTAATACGCCCAAAGTGACATAGAGCCAAAGTGGCATTTCTGGAAGCCAGTTGAGGATTCCAAAATCATGTACCACTACCCAGTCGGCTGAACTAAGTAATAAAAAAGCTAATGAAAAATTAATAATAATGGTCGTAAACGTGAAAAACAGGTTTGGAAACGCATGTTTCCATTTGTTATACCCAAACTTATAAAGCGGTAATGCACCTTCTAATACCCAAAAAAACGTTAACCCACCGACGAGAATCGCACTACGTTGTAGCGAAGGAATGGTTTCAAAATAGTGAATGAGTTGCTCCATGTTTTGGTTAATTTCCATAAATATACTTATTTTAATTTTGCTCTTAAAGCTTCTACGATATTAAATGTCGCTGGACAGATTGACACATTCTTAAGCGTAAGCTCTGAAATTTTTTCAAAACTTTTTCGATTCGTATGTGGATATTCCTGACAGGCTTTGGGACGAACATCATAAATATTACACGTATTATCATCGGCTAAAAACGTACATGGTGAGGATTTTAGGACATAATCCTGATCGTCATCAACATTAAGATAGGTATCTATAAATTGACGGGTTTTAATTCTAAACGATTTTGAAATGCGTTCTATATCTTTTTTTGTAAAAATTGGACTGGTCGTTTTACAGCAATTGGCACATTGGAGGCAATCCGATTTTTTAAATTCATCATCATGTAATTTCTCCATGATGGCATCGAGATTTTTGGGTGTTTTTTTTCTGAGCTTAATAAAAAAATTACGATGTGCTTTTTGAGTCTCTCTGACTTTTTTTGGTAGGGATTGTAATTGGTCTTGCATAGTGCAAAACTAAGGATAAAATGTTCAACAGTCCCAACGTTTGTAGTGATTGGTTACAACTGACCCGCTTTCAAACGGCTTTTATAGGCTTTCAATTCTTTGACTACTTTCGGCGCAAGAATTAGGGTTGATAGCATGGTTGGAATCGCCATCAAAGCAAATGCACTATCAATCAGATTAATCATCATATCTAAAGATGCGGTAGTCCCAAGGACAATACTGGCGATATAGAAATAATTATAGTAGTGTTTTTTATCCGCACCTATTAAAAACGACAAACATTTAGTTCCATAATAGGAGAAGGAAAATAGAGACGAAATACTAAACACAGCGATAATGACAACTAATAAATAGTTTCCATAACCTGGCATGGCATTGGCAAAAGCAGCAGCGGTTAAACTCACGCCGTTTCCGGATGAAGTCTCCCAAACACCGGTGACTAAAATTGCTAAAGCGGTTAATGTACACACCAATAAAGTATCTATAGCAGGGCCTAACATTGCTACGAGTCCTTCTCGAACGGGTTCATTTGTTTTGGCTGCTCCATGCGCTAAAGGCGCTGTTCCAATTCCGGCTTCGTTTGAAAATGCACCGCGCTTTACGCCTAATAAAATCAAACCTCCTACTAGACCTCCAAAAAAGGCATCGCCTGAAAAGTTATCTGCCGCAAAGGCGTCTGTGAAAATTAGTGCCAAGTATTTAGGAACAACTTCAATATTAACAGCTAAAATAATCAGTACAGAAACAAAATACAGTAGTACCATGGAGGGTACCATTTTAGAGGCTATTTTACTGATGCGTCCGATACCGCCAAGAATAACTGTCGCTGTTATTCCGACCAATACTAAGCCGATGATTACGTTGGACGTAAATCCTACCTCAACACCATTTGGAACTAGCAGAATATCATTTATAGCCTGTGTTAGTTGATTGACATTAAATACGGGTAAAGCACCGACTAACCCACATATACTGAACATAACTGCCAAGGGCTTCCAAGAGTGTCCAAGTCCTTCTACAATAAAATACATTGGCCCGCCTTGAATTTCTCCAGCACTGTCTTTTCCTCTGTACATAATGGCTAAAGTCGAGGTGAAAAATTTTGTAGACATCCCAACCACTGCACTAATCCACATCCAAAAAATAGCACCTGGCCCACCAATAGAAATGGCCACCGCAACCCCTGCAATATTCCCCATACCAATGGTGGAAGATAAGGCGGTGGTTAAAGCTTGAAAATGACTGATTTGCCCTGGATCATTAGGGTCATCATAGGTTCCTTTAAGCACTTGAACAGCATGACCTATTAATCGAAAGGTTTCAAATCTTGAACAAATGAGTAGATATAATCCACCTCCAATAAGGAGAATCAGTAAAGGTAATCCCCAAACGGCGCTTGATAAATCAGCAGTCAGTTGTGTGAGTTGTTCCATAAGTATTTTATAATTCATTGCTCTAAGCAATTAATGCAAGTTACAAATGTAATTTTTAGGAAGCAATTGATTTTGACTGACAAATATAAACACTAAAAAAAACTACTTCATCCCTTTTTCCTATCTTTGACCCACTTTTAAAGGATATTTATAAATCCGTAGTTTAGCTAAAAACCCATTTAAAACACCCCTAATGAAAGATGTTTTTGGAGTAGCCATTTTAGATTATCAGCAAGGGAATTACACAGAAGACCTTGTGACCTCTACTAGTATATCAGAAAATGACACCTTACCTCTACCCTATTTATTTAGAGCTTTTTCTGAGATGCCGTCACTAGAACAAACAGCACTAAAGCTGTCCAAAGGACATGTTTTAGATATCGGATGTGGCGCGGGAAGTCACAGTTTACATTTGATTTCGAAAGGTTTAAAAGTGAAATCTATCGATATTTCTGAAGGCGCCATTAAAGCCTGTCAGTTAAGGGGTTTAAAATCTGCATACGTATTAGATGTTATGGACGAAACCGCATCTTTTGACACGCTGCTTTTATTAATGAACGGTTCTGGAATTTTTCAATCTTTGGCACATACACCTTTAGTATTGAACCATCTTAAAACACTTCTAAATCCAAAAGGTCAAATTCTTATTGATTCTTCGGATATAAAATACATGTATCAAGATGATGATGGTGGGTATTGGATAGATACCAATAAAGCGTATTATGGTGAACTTGATTATACGGTGCGCTATAAAGGGGAAGAAGCCACCTTTAGCTGGATGTACCTCGATTTTGAGCATCTTAAAATAGCCTGTAATCAGGTTGGGCTAAAATGTGAATTAATTGAAGATGGTCCTCATCACGATTTTCTTGCGAAACTCACCCTAGTTTAAAAATCAAATTTATAACTCACGCCACCTAAAATTTGTAACCCTTGAACAGGATAATTACTCCAACGGTTATAGCTCTTATTTGCAATGTTATTGACTTTCACAAAGGCTGAAAACTGATTTGTAATATCATAATCTAGTTGCACATTTGCATCTATGAACGCATCCAACGTCGTATTTGGTGTAATAGGTTCCGGAATGAAAAGACCTTCAAAATTGATGGTATCTTGTCGCGATCCTAAATAAAATACAGACCCCGCCAAGGCCCATTTTTCAGAAAGTTGATACTCTAAAAACACGGAGGCTTCAAAATCTGGCAAATTCCAAGCAGTGGGTTCTGAATCATTCGTATAATTATATAGATCGCCTTTTAATCGCATACTAAGTTTTTGACTCATATCAATTTCCAAGGCTCCTGAAATATTAAAAACCTCCACGTCATCATACACAACTCTAAACGAGTTACCACGATTATAATTATTTGGTATTGATAGATTCTGAATGGATTGGGTTCTAAAAAGCGCTTTGTCTTGCTCACGAGTAAAACTCCCCTTTACATCATAACCTACAGTTTGAGAGAGTTTTCCTTTAGTTCCTACAACTATTTTATAAGGGGTATGACTTGGGCGAATTTCTAGCGTTGGAGACACAAATGGATTTGCTTGTGCGAAATCTTGATATGTATTTTGATGTAAATCGCCTTTAATTCCAGCATAAGCCACCACTAAAGAATTGACAACCGCATAACTTACTTCAATATTAGGATAGATATAAAAGTCATTTTTGTTTTGTTCGGAATCCATCGCATAATAAGCCTTAAATCCAACAGAAACTGAAAGATCACCCTTTAGATATTGATAAGTTGGAGCTAGAGAAAACTGAATATTTCCATAAGTCTGAGCTTGTGACGTAGAATAGTTTTTAGAAAATTCTCCTTTTAAATAATCGACTTTAAGTAGTGTATTAATAGGGTTTTCAAAAATATTAATTTGGATATTTGATGCTGCTTTCAAATGGTATTCTTGAGAATCATAGGTATCAGAAAATCGTTGCAACTGCAATTTAGCACTTTGAAAAACGCCTTCTGTAAACTGAATATCACTACCTAATTTAACTGTAGAATACACTTGTTTTGGGTCGATAGATGCTGTAGTTTCAAAAGGAAGTCCATACCAATTGACGGCGAGTCGCTTATACGTTACATCCGAATTCCAAACAAACGTTTTTAAACTTTTAGCATAATTTACTTGAACCGAACTGTTTGAAAAATCATCAACAAGCTGTAGCCCATCTATACCGCCCTGCGAGGAATAGTGTTCTATAGAACTCCCCAAACGCTCCCCTCTTCCAAGTTTATGGTTAAGGTATACATTTCCTAATACGGTTCCATAATTTCCTAATCCTAAAGCGGCATAATTTTGAAATAATTTCTCTTTATTGAATTTCTTTAACCGTACAGAATTTCCTTTTGCCGGCGTAAAAGTAGACGCAACTGGAATAGAAAAAATGGTATAGGTCACCGGTTTTTGAGGGGTTTCTGAGCCTACCAAACGCGGGGTTTGTTTCATTTTAAATGCATCTGATATCTTTGGGGTGTAGGGCTTCACAATACTCACAACTTGTGTTTCGATGGAATCTTGAGAACGCGACTGCGAAGTTTGGGCGTGTAATTGATCTACTTGCACTATAAGTATTAAAGCAGCTACTAAATAAACGCTATTTTTTAATCTAATATTCATAGGGTTAGTTTTCATTTTCTGTATCGACTTCAATAGATGAATTTGTTTTTGCAGCTTCTGTTTTAATCTGTTCCAACTCTAATTCTGCTTCGGTTATAACTTCCTTAAATTCTTCAAAATTTTGAATCACATTTTCTAAAATATAAGTCGCTTGAAAGTCATCTTCAAGAGCTCGGAAATTCTTTGCCATAACAACCAGTCCTTTTGAGGCATAATATTTATAACTAGAAAAGTTTTTAATCAATACTTGAACACTAGCGTTGGACGCTTCGTACGCGCCATCAACATTGCTAAAATAGGCTTCGAAATACTGCGCTTCAGCTCCCATTTCTCCACTGGCAATTGTTTTTACTTGTGCATATGCGGATCGAGCTTTGGTTTCATTTTTGGTTTTCATAGCAGCGCGGGCACTGATAATATAAGCATCACTCTTAATATAAGTATCCGTTTTGGAATTGTCGAGAATAACTTCAGCATAGCGAATGGCATCGTCATAGTTGTCTAACTGAAAAAATACCTTCATTAAGTTCGATTGCGCATATAATCTGTTTTGCGGGTTTCTTGCTTCCAGTTCTAATCGAGATAAGTATACTAATGCGTTTTGATATGTTTGAGAGTCTAAGAGTATTTCTGATACTTTCAGCAATGCTGACTCTGTAAATTCGTTGGTCGATTGTTCACAAACAAACCTATAATGTGGGAGCGCATTTTCCATCAGATTGCTCTTATAATACAATTCCGCAAGATAAAAATGAGCTTTTAAGAGTTGAGAACCCTTTGGGAATCGCGCAAGATAGCCATTAAATAAGTCGATCGCTTTTGAGCTGTTTGCCTCTAAATATTGTTTTTCAGCAGCCTCATAAGTCGCTTCATCTAGTTCACTGTCGGTAATGCCAACATACTCCAATGTTTTAATCCAAGCCGCATAGGATTCTACTTGACCCAAATCGATATACACAGATCGTGAGGTACTAATAGCTTGAAAGGCTTCGGGAGTGGATGGATAATTAACGGCTACCAAGTTTAAATTCTGAAGCGCTAATTGTGTATCTCCTTGATTATATAACATTAACCCTTTTCTTAATAAAGCTTTAGACACCAAAACACTAGACGAGAAATCACTAATTAGTTGACTGTAATAAGTGAGTGCTTTTTGTGGATCGTCTTGATTTACATAGGTATTTGCTAATTCAAACAAGGCTTGATCTCTTAGGCGCGATGTTTTAAACGTCATTACTTTTTTTAGTCCTAAAATTTTATCTGAAGTCTCTCCTAAATACCCATGACTAACAGCAATTTGAAATGTGGCGTAGTCTACTTCAATTTTAGCCAATTTTAAAGCCGCTCTATAGGCATCTATTGCAGGGCTGTACTGAGTGGTCACAAAATAGGAATCCCCAAGTCTTAAAAACGCATCGTTTAATAAAGTTACATTTATAGGTTGTGTGGCGATGAATGCCTGAAACGTTTTAATGGCAAGCGCATACTCTGTTTGTTTAAAATAGGTATAGGCTAGGTTATAGTCTAAGTTTTTAAATTCATCGAGTTGAGCAGACAAACTCATGTTTTTGAAGTCTATAAATCCATCATAAGCATTTTTAAAATTAGATAACTGATACTCCGCCTCGGCCTTCCAATAGGTTGCTCTAGCTTTAAAAATTAAATCTATTGAACTTGATAAGGAGTTTTCAAACTGTTTTTTTGCCTCTATATAATTTACCGTATTATACAGCTCTAAGCCTCTATAGAATGTCACTTTTTGATACGCTTCTTTGTGATAGGATCGAGACTTGTTTTCTAGTAGTTCAAGTGCTTCTTTAAAATTATTTGAACTAATGTAAGAATCGATTAATAAGGTTTCTATCTCTATTTTAAAAGTCGATTTTGGGTATTGATCTAAAAACAGCGTAAGCACTTCAGGAGTGGATTGGTATGGATTGCCAATATCATAGCTTAGTTTGGCATAATTCAACCAAGCATCTTCTTTTATATTGAGGTTAAAATCCATTTCGGAAGCATTTCTAAACGCATTCAGTGCTTCCTGTTTTTTATCTAAATTTACATAACTTTCAGCGAGATGATAATACGCATTTTGTGCAATAGCGTTAGAACCTTCTATTATTTTATTAAACTCATTGATCGCCTTTTGATAGTCGTTTTGTTTATAATACGCATACCCCAATTGATAAAAATCGGTGTGATTCCAGCGTCCTCTTTCGCCTTTATAAGCCTTTAGAAAAGGAATAGCTTCTGCATATTTTTGAAGATTAAAATAACTTTCACCAACGATTTTTGAAAGCTGAGAAGCCTCTTTTGAACTTCTTGTTTCTAGTTGTACCAATGCTAATTCAATGGCTTTCGCAAACTTCCCTAATTTAAAATTCAAATCGGCTTGATAATACGATAAATTATCTTTGTAAGCGTCCGTGTTTTCTACTTGATCAAAATAAGCGGACGCTTGATCATAATCATCGCCTTCATACGCCATAAAACCAATATAGTATTTGGCTTGTGAACCGTAAGTTTTAGACATTTCAACTTTCTTAAAATATGTTTTAGCAGCCTTAAAGTTTTTGGTTGCATAAAGACTGTACCCATACTTAAAATGAAACGGCTCGAGGTTCGAATTTGAAAGAGAAGACACCTCAACTTTGTCGTACCATTTTCGAGCATAGGCATATTTAGCATTATCAAAATAGTAATTAGCAACTTCAAAAAAAGCGGAATTACGTTTGATACTAGAAGGGTAATGTGCTACAAAAGATTCTACAAGTAATTCTGCATTGGGCTGATTAAGTCGCACGGCACAGTTTGCATTGTAATAGGCTGCATTGGATTTTAATAAATCCTCTGAAGCATTGGATTCTATCGATTTAAAAAGCACTTGAGCTGACTGGTATTGTTGTGCATTATAGAGCGCTATAGCAGATTGATACTTAACATCTTCACTAGAATAAATAGTCGAATTCTGAGCAAATCCAGCACAAAAGAAACACACAAAAACAAGACGAACTAAATATTTTATGGAAGTCATATACTGAAAGAGTTTTATTACATTCAAAGATAAAATATATCAAGTTGATAACGGAAAAAATTTGGCTAAATTATAAGTTGAGTAAAATATTAACATAAGAAGACCGTTTAATGCAAGTGATATTTGATAATTAAATCAAATAGTAATACTTTTATAAAAATTAATTTTTAGGAAAGATACATGTCAGATTCGGTATTAAAATTAGAAAATGTTTCCATTTTTCAAAACGACAACTTAGTATTGAGTGACGTCAATGTGGATGTCAAAGAAGGTGACTTTGTATACTTGATTGGGAAAACAGGTTCAGGAAAAAGTAGTTTTCTAAAAACATTGTATGGTGATTTAAAACTAAGCAATGGCGCGGGGTCAATCGTTGAGTTTGACTTAAAGACGATGAAAGAAAAAGACATTCCTTTTTTAAGACGAAAACTGGGTGTTGTATTTCAAGATTTTAAACTTTTAAATGAACTTAGCATAAATGGTAATCTCGAATTTGTTTTAAAAGCTACGGGGTGGAAAGACAAAACATTAATCAAAGCCAAAATTGAAACTGTGCTCACAAAAGTAAATATGCAGGCCAAAGGGAGTAAGTTTCCTTATGAACTTTCGGGAGGCGAGCAACAACGCGTGGCGATTGCTAGAGCTTTACTAAACGATCCGAAATTAATTCTAGCTGACGAACCTACAGGAAATCTAGACCCACAAACGAGTATGGAGGTGATGGAAGTCCTTTTAGAGCTCAATAAAAAAGGCCATACTATTTTTATGGCAACACATGATTATGCGTTGATTTTAAAATACCCTAGTAAAACACTCAAATGCGAAGACACTAAAGTCTTTGAGGTGGTTCAACGTAAAAATTAAGAATGCTTTCTATACTTATTCCAACTTATAATTACAATGTTGAGGCATTGGTATCTGAGCTGCACATCCAGTCAACCGCTAGCAGTATCGAATTTGAAATTCATATTGGAGATGATTTTTCTTGTTCGGACGTAATACGCAACCCTCATCTATCGAAGATGGAATTTACCTATTTACATCGTAGTGAAAAATCTATAGGACGTACTGCAATTAGAAAACTTCTATGCTCTAAAGCCAACTATCCATGGTTATTATTCATTGATGCTGATATGCTTCCAAAAGATAAAAACTATATTGATAATTACTTAGCTGAAATCTCTAAAGGCACTAATGAAAGTGCTTATTTTGGCGGCTATTCTTATCCAGAAAATTATGACTACAAAGAACGCTTGAGATACCGTTACGGGATTCAAAGAGAGTATAAATTAGCTGCAAAGCGGAATAAAAACCCCTATAGAAACATTTATTCTGGAAACATGCTTATTCATAAGTCGGTCTTTATTCTCTCAAATACAGCACTGGAGAACAGATATGGACTAGACTTAGCATTTAGCAGAAGTTTAGAAACACAAAAGGTAACCGTAAAGCATTTAGATAACTACACAGACCATTATGGAATTGAAGATAATTCTACTTTTTTACTAAAGTGTAAAAGTGCTGCTAAGACGCTACGTCAACTCTATGATTCAAGATTCATTACAGCCAATCAAAGTAAGTTAATAAAAAGCTATAAGTTATTGGAGAAACTAAAACTTATCGGAATTATTAACTTAATAGGCTGGTTTTTAAATCCTATTTTGTCATGGCTTTTAATAAACACGAAAGCCTCATTTGTTGTTTTAGACTTCTATAAGATGTATCATTTTAGTAGTAAACTTAAAAAAAATAAATGCCTTTAATATCCGTAATCATTCCGTTGTACAACAAAGAGCAGTTCATCGAAGCAACGCTCATAAGTGTATTGAATCAAACGTTTTCTGATTATGAGATTATTATTATCAATGATGGCTCTACAGATAAAAGTTTAAGAAATGCCACAAAAACCCTGAAGGGTTATAACAACCACAACCTAATCACTCAAAACAACAAAGGTTTGTCCGCTACAAGAAATGTTGGAATCTCTCATGCTAAAGGTGAGATTATTGCGCTTTTAGATGCTGACGATTTATGGGACAGGAAATATTTGGAGGAGATTAAAGAATTGTATTTAAAATATCCTGAAGCAGATTTATTTGGAACCGATTACATTGAAAAATATACGGACTTGAATGTTTTAGAACCTACAAAAAATATAAATTTAATCAAAAAGAATACAACTTTTTTGGTGAATGACTTTTTTAAACTCAACTTATATCAACCTATAATAACTCCTAGTAGTTTCTCTTTTAAAAAAAATATCTTCAGAAAAGTAACGTTTAATGAAGCAATTGATTTTGCCGAAGATGTAGAGTTTTTCATTAAAAGTAATATAAGTTACAGATTTGCCTATAGCTATAAGCCTTTGGCTACAGTTCATTTTGACATCCCAAATCAAATGACACAAGTAGGTTTCAAAGGAAAAAGGCTTCCAAATTTTGATCAGTTTGAAGTACACACAGGTCAGCATACTACATTAAAAAAATACTTGGACACCAAACGCTATTATTTGAGTATTCTTTGTCGAATTTCAAATGACCAACAAAATTTAACGCTATTAAGAAAGCAACTGAATGTATCAAATTTAAAAATTCGTCAACGTATATTATTAAACGCTCCACTTGTAATACTAAAAGGATTGAGATCTATTAAAAAACACTTTTTGAAGAAAAATATCCGATTAACATCTTACTAATCTAATAACTGCTCCCACATTGATATTACATTTTTAGCAGAAAACTTTTCAACTGAAGTTTTAGCATTACTTTTACAATGATTATAAAAATCAGCATCTGTATGCATTTTGTCCATAGCTTTGATAAGGGCATCAAAGTTTTGGTTTTCAACTAAAATTCCATTCTCTCCGTCTATAATCAGTTCTGAAGGTCCTGACGGACAATCAAAAGATACTACAGGCGTGCCTATTGATAATGCCTCTAACAATACCATAGGAAAACCTTCGGTATGACTAGACATTACAATGCATTTTGCAGCTTTCATATAATTTTTAACTTCAGATTTAAACCCTAAAAGACACACTAAATTTTCTAAACCACCTTGTTTTATTTGAAACTCAAGTTGAGCCTTATCTGGTCCTTCGCCAACAATATAAAGCGGGACTTTGTCCTTGAAAAAGATAGTTTTTATATAAGCCTCTATTAGCTTATCAAATTGCTTAGTACTATTATCTAAGCGCCCCACAGCCAAAAGAAATGGTGTTTGAATCTCGGCATTAAAAGCTGTTTTTTGTAACGGTTCAGAATTGTAAAAATTAGGGATGTATTTTAAATTAGGAAAAGGAAAAAGAGAAACCAATCGATTAATAATTCCGTTGGAAACACCTATCACAGCTGGCGCTTTGCTATAGTGTTTAAAAAACCATTTGTATTTTGGTATATGAAAAAAAACCTCATAACTATGAATTGTAAAAATTATTTTTGAGAGGTCAAAAATAAATTGATGAAAACACCATTCAATAACTGGACGATTGCGTGTACGAAAATCAATATAATAATCAGAATTAGTTATCTTGTATGCGTACTTAAACTTAAAAAACTTTGAAAGTTGTTTAATAATCCTAAATTTAGATTCTTTAAGACCTAAATTATACAATTCTCCTTTAAAAGGATAAGTAATTTCGTCTCGCAAACAAATAATTGAAACATCATAACCCATTTTGTGAAGCTCAACAGACAATTTCGCCGCTATACGTTCTGCGCCTCCTAAAGACAGAGAATCCGTTATTATAGATATTTTCTTTTTAAAATTTTGCATGACAAACTAAAACTATTAAATTACAAAAAATATAATTTTTTATGCGAATACTTTTATTAGGGGAATATAGTAACTTTCATAATACCCTAAAAGCTGGACTTGAAAAAAATGGACATAGTGTCCTATTAATGGGCAGAAAAGATGGCTTTAAAAATTATTCTTTAGATATAGATTTAGAACCCGTTTTGTTTTCAAAATTTTTATTCAGAAAAGTAAAAAACGTATTATTTCTTCTTTTTAATTTTGACATTTCTAACTTTGAAGTTTTTTATAATTTTTATAAAAATCGACATCAATTTAAAGATTTTGAAATTGTTCAATTGATCAATGAATTTCCGTTTAAAACCACTCCGTTTTGGGATAAAAAGATTTTGAAATTCGTTTTCAAACATAACAAAAAAGTAATTTTATCCGCTTGTGGAGATGACGTGACTTACATAACTTATTTAATCAACTCAGATTTACCTCATCATGTTTTGACGCCGTTTCTAAATAATAAAAAACTAAAACCTTATTTTAGACATAGTTTGAACTATTTAAAACCATCATCTAAAAAATTAAGTGAATTTGTAAAAACGTATATTACCTATATTATTCCAGCAGATTTTGATTATGAAATGGCATATCAAAATTTACCTAAAGTAAAGCCCCTGATTCCGTTTCCAGTAAACATTGAAAAAAATAAATTTCAACTCCTGGAAGTCTCAGGTAAGATTAAAATTTTCCATGGTATTAATCGTAGTAATTATTACAAAAAAGGTAATGATGTGTTTGTTCAAGCTTTGGAACAAGTTCAAGAAAAATACAGTTCTAAAGTCGAAATCACTCAAGTAGAAAGTATACCTTATAAGGAGTATATCAAACTCTATGCTGAATCTCATATTTTATTGGATCAAACTTATGTCTATGACCATGGATACAATGCATTAGAAGCTATGGCACAAGGGAAAGTAGTATTTAGCGGATTTAGTGATGGATTTAAATCGCATTATGGCATAACTAAAAACATTGGAATTCACACCACGCCCAATGTAGAAGAACTTGTTAAAAACCTGAGTTGGCTTATTGAAAATCCAAAAGAAATTATAAAAATCGGCAAGAACGCACGCGCTTACATAGAAACGTACCATGATTATGAAAAAGTGGCAAAAACCTATTTAGATACTTGGAATTCTTAGTTAGGAAAATTGTTTTTTAAACGTTTCAAAGTCGCGAATATAATCTGTTTCATCAAACACATCTGAAGCTAAAACGAGACAAACAGCTCCAGAAGAAAAATTTTCCAATTCACGCCATACTCCTTTTTCAATAAGCAGCCCTTTGTTGGGTTTATTGAGCGTCACAAAAGTTTCAGTTTTCCCATCGTTTAACTTGACATCAAAACTGCCACTGAGTGCGACTAATAACTCAACTTGATTAATGTGTGCATGCCCTCCTCTATAAGCATCACTCGGAACATCAAATAAGTAATACACACGTTTTATATCAAAAGGAACGGTCTCTTTTTCAAGGACCCCTAGATTTCCTCTAGTGTCGGCAATTTTAGGAATGTTGATTATTTTATATTTCATTAAAAAAAATTAAAATTTTACTTTCAGCCACAAACTCATTATTTCTTTTTCACCTTCCCAATCCATTGAAAAATTCGTTTTAATTAATTTAGAAGGAATGCCACCAATTAAAATTTTCTCTCCAAAATCAGTGTAATCTTTATTACACAAACTATTGGAACCAATCACACAATAATTAGGTGTTATTGTTTTTGGCATGATAGAAGTTCTGTTCGAAATGAAATTATAATCTCCAATAACAATAGGTGAACTTTTTGGATATTTTTCTTTTGTATTTGTATTCATCATCTGATGAAAATTAGTGTCTATGATTTGAGTTTCCGAGCCTAATCTAACCCACTTTCCCAACACTACTCTATTGGTACAGATTAATTTACTAAAAGAAGAAAATCCAGACATGTGTCCCATTTCGAAATATGCTGATTTTCCAACATAAAAAAAATAATCTTTTCCAAATTGAATATGCCCTTTAACTCTAAATTCTCCAGCTAAATAAACCTCAGCAATTTTTTTGGAGCGCGTGGTCATTTCAAAGGGCTGTCCAAAACCAATCATTGCAGTTTTAAGGGGAGCATCAATAATAATAGTCCCTTTTAATGACGTAAACTTTACACTCCCATAAAAAAATACTGGAAGTTTCTTAGCAATCGAAAACGGGAACATTTTAAAATTAAAATATAGTGTTTTGACCCAATTAACGGTGCAAGCAATTTTTAACTTTCTTTTTATGTTTCGTAAGCTTTGAATCATTTAGTTTGATCTTTTGTGGACTTCTTAAACATAGAACTCAATAGTTGTTTTAAATCCATTTTTTGTTGAAATTGAACTATTGAATATCCAACAGAAATTCCAACTAATAGCACCAATAAACTGTAGCGAAGATACAGAGATTCCACTAATGTTGCGCCATAACTGGACGCACAGATTAATGCGCATATTGTAAAAGTCTTATACAATGATTTTGTAAAACTGATTCCATATAACTGTTTGGTCAAAATTTTTAAAGTCACAAGGTGTATAAAATAATAAATTAGATACCCTAATCCTATTCCTGTAAGACCACCCCTATTATAAGACAGAACACAAATGATTAAAAGAGACGTATTAAATAGTATCGATAGTATGATAAATACTTTGGAATGTCCTTTGGCAATAATAACATAGCCCATTGAAAATGAAACAGCTTTAAAAAAAGTACCTAACACACCAAAAGTCACAAAACCAATAATTACATTAAATTTACTTGAATACAATAGTTCAACAATAAAAGGTGCAAAGGTTAAAAACAACACGATAACAGGAGTAATCAAAAGGATGGCTACATCTGCTTGTTGATTGACAGCCACGTTCATTTTTTCATTATCAGTATTTATAGCCGCAAGTCTTGGAAAATAATCAGTAGACATCGCCGAAAAAATCATACCCACATAAGCATTAACAATTAAAAAACCAGCACTATAAAACCCAACAGCATCTAGCCCATCTGTTGAACGTATAAATACTTGAACTAAAAACGCTGATAAGGCCACAACTATGGAAGTAAAACTCATTGTAGCTCCTAGCATCAACATGGCTTTACTTTTGTGGAATAGTTTAGATTTAGAGAAGCTAAAATGTGGAACCTCTATGTCTTTGGTGAAAAATTTAAAAACAATAAATGTAAGTATAGCTGAAGCAATTAAAGCTGGTACTATTCCTTTTAATTCAAAGATAAAATACAATGGTAGTGTTAATAAAAGAGAAACGGTGCTCGCTGTTAAATTTGCAGATGCTAATTTTTTAAGGCGACGTGTGCCCTGAAGAATTGCAATTTTACCTTTGGTCAATTGGGTAAACAAAACTGCGATTGACAACCATACAAAAGCATAAGTATAATCTGTGTTTCCAAAAGTCAATTGACTTATATATCTAGAAAAAAGAAGCGTTATTAGTGCTCCAACAATTCCTGTAAACCAAATTAACTTCTCTAATACGAATATAATTTCTGTAACTTTTGAAGAATCTTTATCAGAATTTTTCTCTGAAATTTCTTTAACAGCACTAGTATCCAATCCTATTTTGGTGAAATCTCCAATGATACGAAGTGTCGAGTTTAAAAGACCAATAACTCCAAACCCTACAGGACCAATAAGGATTGCAATGGCTTTGGAACGAATCACAGAAATCAAGATATTAAAAACCTGAACTCCTCCAAAAAGAGACGTCGCTTTCATAATTTGACTGTAGGATTTTTTCTGTTTAGACATTTACTAATTAATATGCGTTTATGATTTCAATGACCGTATTAACGTCTTCATCTGTAAGCACAGGACTCATTGGAATACTCACTAGCTGTTGGTGAATTTTCTCTGTAACAGGAAGCTTCAAGTCGCTATACAATTTTAATGCCTCTTGTTTGTGCGGAGGGATTGGATAATGAATCAGTGTTTCAATTGCATTATCCTTCAAATAGTTCATAAACCGATCGCGATCTTCAACTAAAACTACAAATAAATGAAACACATGGTCATTAGTTCCTGAGTAGAACGGCAGTTTAATTTTAGTGTTTTTAATTCCATTTAAATACCGCTTTGCAACAGAGCGTCTTTTGGCGTTGTCTTCATCTAAATTAGAAAGTTTAAGATTCAAAAAAGCAGCCTGCAATTCATCTAATCGACTATTAAACCCAACTACAGAATTCACATATTTTTTAGGGCTACCATAATTTCTTAGGCGTTTAAGTAATTCAGCCAACTGTGTGTCGTTTGTTGTAATAGCGCCGGCATCTCCGAGAGCACCAAGATTTTTAGAAGGATAAAAACTAAAGGCTGCAGCATGACTTAAACTACCCGCTTTTTGTCCTTTGGCATCTACAGCACCATGCGCTTGTGCAGCATCTTCAATGACTAATAAATTATGAGTCTTTGCTATGGTTTGAAGTTCTTCCATAGGAGCCAATTGACCGTATAAATGAACAACTAAAAAGGCTTTGACTTCAGAAGGTATTTCCGATGGAGTTAGAGATGGAGATAGATTATACGTTTCAGAATCAGGTTCAATAAAAACGGGTTTTAAACCTGCGTTTATAATAGATAATATACTCGCTATATAGGTGTTTGCAGGGACTAAAACTGAATCGCCTACAGAAAGCTTACCTAATTGTATATAGGCTTTGAATATCAGTGTTAACGCATCTAGTCCATTGGCAACACCGATACAATGATGAGTATTACAATAAGTCGCATAATTGGTTTCAAACGTCGACACTTCAGACCCTAAAATATAATAACCTTCTGACAGAAAATGATCAAAACGATTCTTAAAAGCAGTCTTATATCTTTGATTGATTGCATGAAGGTCTAAGAATTTAATCATTGTAGTATAGTGTTAAGTAATTCATACTTTTCAACATCTATAACGTAAAAATCCTGTGAAACCGTACGTGCACCAAAACCTTCTTTCCAGAACAACAATCCGTAATTAACTTCTTGACCATTATTCTTATTGGAATTGCCAAAGTCAAAAAATACTTTATCATTAAACAACGTATTAATTAGGTGGGCATGTAAGAAATCTAGACTACCAAGACTATTATTGTTTGCATTTCCAGAAATGTATTGGGTATGTGCACCTCTTGGAGTTTCAAAAATAGTTGATCCTGCTACAATTTTATTGTTTTTATAAACATTAAACTGCCTAATATTTTCTGGGAAATATGATTTTAGAGTCGTTATTTCCTGTAATGAATGAACGGGTTTTGTATTGTGTTTTAATATTAGATTTGGAATTAATATAGCATTCCAAAACTCTTCAAAATCAGCAACCTCTTTGATTTCCAAATTTTGTTTTTGTCCCCTAGAAACGCCTTCTTTTCTACTTTTAGACAAGGAAATACCATCTGAATAACGAATCACAGAGAGTGTGTCTCTACGGCGTAATTTCGCCTGAAGAATGAATAAAAAATATAAAAATTCTTCTGAAAGTTTAGAATTATAAAATTGAGGGATTGGATTTAAGTATAGCTTATGATGTCCAGCTTTTTTTAAATATTTAAGAATAGACGCAAACACTTCCAAGCTATCTTTAAATTTCACATCTTTCATGAAAACGATCCCACCGTAGCTAAGTCCTTGATGCGAATAAACTATGTTGTCATTTATATTTGCTGGAAGTAAAGCGACAAGCTTTTCCTTTTTGTAGACCATCAAAGAATAATCTTCAAACCGATCTTTATGGTAATCCATGAAATCTCTTTGAAACAAGAATGTTGCATTCTTTGCTTCAATCACAAAACTATCCCAAGAAGTCTTTAAATCAGATCGGTATTTTTTTACTAAAAAAATAAGGTTAAAATTATTTGATTGATCTTGTGAAAATACTACTTTTTCTTCAAAAACAGGTAATAAACATTAACACAAAAAATAGCAGCATTGGATATTACGATTGGCCAAGAGGTCGCTAACAGAAAACCATAAGCGACAAACAAAGCACAAGCAATACTGTTTAGAGTTCTCAAACGACGCATATCTTTCATCAAAAAAGACAGCAATAACACGACCATTGCAAGATATCCAACCAGTTCAGTTGTGTTGATTTCCAAAAAATCCATTATATAATTTTATTACGTTTACGATCAACTTCCGTAAGGTATATTTTACGTAATCTTAATGATTTTGGTGTCACTTCAACGTACTCATCTTTTTGGATGTATTCTAAAGCTTCTTCTAAGGAGAATTTAATTGCCGGAACAATTTTGGCTTTATCATCTGCACCAGAACTACGAACGTTACTTAACTTTTTCGTTTTTGTAATGTTAATAGCCATATCGTCACCACGAGAATTTTCTCCGATCACCTGACCTTCGTAAATACTTTCACCTGGATCGACAAAAAACTTACCTCTATCTTGCAATTTATCAATAGAATACGGAATTGCTTGTCCTAATTCCATTGAAACTAGAGAACCATTTTGACGTTCTGGTATTCCACCTTTTAGGGGTTGATATTCTTTAAATCTATGTGCCATAATCGCCTCTCCAGCAGTTGCTGTTAATAGCTGATTACGCATTCCGATAATTCCTCTTGAGGGAATTATAAACTCACACACCATACGGTCGCCTTTAGCTTCCATACTTAGCATTTCGCCTTTACGCATCGTTACCATTTCGATGGCTTTACCTGAAACTGTTTCTGGTAAATCAATCGTCATTTCTTCAACAGGCTCACATTTAACACCATCAATAACTTTGATAATTACTTGGGGCTGTCCAATTTGTAATTCATAACCTTCACGACGCATCGTTTCAATTAAAACCGACAAGTGTAAAACACCTCTACCAAATACCATGAATTTATCGGCACTATCTGTTGCATTCACACGTAATGCTAAATTCTTTTCTAATTCTTTATCCAGGCGTTCCTTAATATGTCTAGACGTTACAAATTTACCGTCTTTTCCAAAAAATGGAGAATCGTTAATTGTAAACAACATACTCATTGTTGGTTCATCAATTGCAATCGTCTTAAGACCTTCTGGGTTTTCAAAATCAGCAACTGTATCTCCAATTTCAAACCCTTCTAAACCTACAATTGCACAAATATCTCCTGTTTGAACCTCATCAATCTTTTTCCTGCCTAAACCTTCAAAAACATGAAGCTCTTTTATTTTAGATTTTACAAGGCTTCCATCACGCTTTACTAACGAAATTTGTTGCCCTGTTTTTAGTTCTCCACGTGTCAAACGTCCAATAGCGATACGCCCTGTAAATGATGAAAAATCTAAGGATGTAATTAACATCTGTGTATTTCCTTCAGGGATTTTTGGCGATGGAATATGCTCAATCACCATATCTAATAATGGCTCGATATTATCGATTTCATCCTTCCAATCCCAGTTCATCCAGTTGTTTTTGGCAGAACCATACACTGTTGGAAAATCTAACTGCCACTCTTCGGCACCAAGTTCAAACATCAAGTCAAACACTTTTTCATGTACTTCGTCAGGAGTACAGTTTTCTTTATCAACTTTATTAATAACAACACATGGTTTTAAACCTAAGTCAATAGCTTTTTGTAACACAAAACGTGTTTGAGGCATTGGTCCTTCAAAAGCATCTACTAACAACAACACTCCATCAGCCATATTTAATACACGCTCTACTTCACCACCAAAATCGGCGTGACCAGGGGTATCGATAATATTGATTTTGGTATCTTTATATATTACAGAAACATTTTTTGCTGTAATTGTAATTCCTCTCTCACGCTCTAAGTCGTTGTTATCTAAAATTAGGTCCCCAGTGTTTTGGTTTTCACGAAACAGTTGACAGTGATACATAATTTTATCAACCAAAGTTGTTTTACCGTGATCAACGTGTGCAATGATTGCGATGTTTTTTACATTAGCCATAAGTGCCTTGTTTTAAGCGTGCAAAGTTACATTTAATTTTCTGACTTTAATGCACTGCTTATTAATTTTATAACACCTTTTAATTTTGATTATATTTGCAACATAAATTTACACCAATGAATCTTCAAGATATTCCAAAATTAAAACACGCCACATCAGATAATTTTTTCTTATTAGCCGGGCCTTGTGCTATTGAAAGCGAAACAATGGCGCTTCAAATTGCTGAAAAAGTATGTTCTATTTCGGATACTTTAAAGATACCTTACATTTTTAAGGGGAGTTTTAAGAAAGCAAACCGCAGTAGAATTGACAGTTTTACTGGAATTGGTGACGAAAAAGCTTTGAAAATTTTAAGAAAAGTCTCTGAAACCTTTGACATTCCTACAGTCACCGATATTCATGAAGTTTCTGATGCAGCCCTAGCAGCGCAGTATGTAGATGTATTACAAATACCTGCATTCTTAGTAAGACAGACCGATCTTGTGGTTGCGGCAGCGCAAACCGGAAAAGTAGTCAATTTGAAAAAAGGGCAATTTATGAGTCCTGAAGCGATGAAACATGCCGTTCAAAAAGTCAAAGATGCTGGCAACGAAAACGCATGGATTACAGATCGTGGTACGATGTTTGGCTATCAAGACATGATTGTTGATTTTCGTGGAATCCCAACAATGCGCGCTTTTGCACCAACAGTTCTAGATGTAACACACTCGCTCCAACAACCCAATCAAACCAGTGGTGTTACTGGTGGACGTCCCGATATGATCGAAACGATTGCTCGTGCGGGCATTGTCAATAATGTAGATGGTCTATTTATCGAAACACATTTTGATCCTGCGAATGCAAAAAGTGATGGTGCTAATATGCTTCATATTGACCATTTAAAAAAACTATTAACCAATTTAACGGCGATAAGACGCACTATTAATTCTCTTTAAAACCAATGCACAAAGTACTTTTTATTTGCGTATTTATTGGATTAAGCACCCAAGGGTATTCTCAAGATATAATTATAGAACCCATCACCACTGAATTTGATTTTAAAACCAAAAATAAAGGTAAATTTTACTTTTATTGGGGATGGAATAAATCACAATACAACTATTCAGATATTACATTTAAAGGAGACGACTACGACTTCACACTTAGTAATGTGGGTGCCAAAGACCGTCAAACACAATGGGATTCAGATGTATATATGAATCCTACAAATATGACTATCCCTCAAACGGTTGGACGTATTGGCTATTATTTTCATGACCATTGGAATATATCGATAGGCGTTGATCACATGAAATATGTCATGGTGTCCCAGCAATTTGCAACTATAGACGGTTATATTGATTTGCAAGATCCAGTCTCAGAATTTAATGGCGTATATGATAATGCGCCTATTTATATTGATGAAGATTTTTTAGAATTTGAACATACAGATGGTCTCAACTATGTAAATATGGAGATTTCCAGAGTTGATAATCTTGGTGATTATCTAAAATGGAACTCTAAAAAAATACAATTAAATATTTTAGAATCTTTTGGCATAGGCGTTTTGTATCCGAAAACGAACACAACTTTATTGTCTAAAGAACGGTATGATGAATATCACTTCTCAGGATTTGGATTATCTTTAAAAGGAGGTATAAACCTAACTTTATTTGATCACTTTTTTGTTCAAGCAGAACTTAAAACAGGGTATTTAAATATGCCTAACATTCGAACTACCCCTTCAACAGCAGACTCTGCTTCTCAAGAATTTTTCTTTTTTCAAAGAAACATTTCGTTTGGATATGTTTTTCAGCTTGTGAAATAACATCTTAATCCTTTAGTTTTGGCGTTGTTTCTATAGTGTTAAATCCATACTTATCAATGAGATACACTAAAGATGTCATCGTTGCTGCGCCTAATTCTAACTCACGTTTGTTGACCGCATCAAAAGTATCATTTGCAGCATGATGGTGATCAAAATAACGTTGTGAATCTGGTCGCAATCCGGCCAAGACATTTGTACTCTTTTTCAACGGTCCAATGTCTGCACCACTTCCTCCTTTTTTGAAGTAATGAATCAGATAAGGCTCAAACAAAGGCTTCCATTTTAAGATTTGGTCTATTTTATAATCTGGTCCATCAAATGTAAAGCCTCGAGGCGTAAACCCTCCTGAGTCACTTTCAAGCGCAAAAATATGGTTTTCTCCTTTTCGAGTGGCTTCCTTTGCATAAGCTTTTCCGCCTCTTAATCCATTTTCTTCATTCATAAACAACACAACTCTTATCGTACGTTTGGGTTGAATACCAGAAATTTTCATTAAGCGCAGTACATCCATCGACTGTACACAACCAGCACCATCGTCATGAGACCCATCTCCTAAGTCCCAAGAATCTAAATGTCCTCCAACCGTAATAATTTCATCTGGAAATTGAGAACCTGTTATTTCACCAATCACATTATATGATAGAACATCACTTAATTGTCGGCAACTTTGTTTAATATATAATTTAAGACTCGGGTCTATTTTTAACATTCCGCTTAACATCTCAGCATCATTGGTGCTAATTGCGGACGAGGAAATGCGTTGAGATACTGGTGTTTTTCCATAGGACATTGCTCCTGTATGTGGCAGATCATCTAACCTTAAATTCATAGAACGCACAATCATAGCAACGGCTCCTAGTTTACCCGCTTCTTCAGCCCCATTGTAGCGTTGATCGACACAACCACCATAAGCCTCAAATGTGAGTATTAAATCCGCTTGCATAGGACGGTTAAAAAATACGATCTTACCTTGTACTTGGCTTCGGTCTAAAGCTTTTAACTCCGCTATCCCTTGCACTTCAATCACTTCAGCTTTAGTGCCTTGAAGAGGTGTGGAAACCGAGCCTCCTAAAGCACATATATTCACTGGAATCGTTTTGCCAGGCGCTGTTTCAATATAGGCAAACTCAGGAGTGCCACGCACCCACTTTGGAACCATTACAGGCTGTAACCAAACCTTGTCAAGGCCTAAGTTTTCCAATTCGGCTTTGGTGTATTCAACGGCTAATTCCGCGTTTAAAGATCCCGACAATCGGCCTCCAATTTCATTAGATAAATAGTCTAACCATTGGTAACTTTGACCATTAGTTAGAGTGTTTTTGTAGATAGTTTTAATGTAATCTGCGTCGGATTGTGCGCTTAATCCTAGAGTTAAAGAACCGAAAATAATGAGTATGAGGTATTTCATATATGTATTTTTAATGGGTATTGTCAACATCTATACAAACAATAGCTTTGAGCTTCAAGTTTGGATTGTTTTTGTGATATAGAAATTATAACAGTAAAACTAAGACTTGTAAATTAATAGAACGTTAATAATACTATAAAACTTAAGTGTTTATATTTAAGTTAATTACGCAACTACATTGATTGTCTTAGTTAAAAAACTCACAGATTTATTTGCTTGCAAATGCCTTTACATCGGTTTCCGTAACTTCCGTGTCTCCGAGAATAATGAGCCTTTCAACTACGTTTCTTAACTCTCTGATATTTCCCGTCCAATCATAAACTTGAAGCAATTTGAGTGCCGCAGTAGAAAAACGCTTTTTAGCGTTTCCTTGTTCAGAAGCAATTTTATGAGCAAAATGATCTACTAAAACCGGAATATCTTCGCGGCGATCGTTTAATGGTGGTACCTTAATCAGAATTACTGCCAGTCGGTGGTATAAATCTTCCCGGAAACGCCCTTCAGAAATTTCTTTTTTAAGATTTTTATTGGTGGCTGCAATGACACGAACGTCGACTTTAATATCTTTATCACTTCCAACACGCTGTATACGACTTTCTTGTAGGGCGCGCAACACTTTTGCTTGTGCAGATAGGCTCATGTCCCCTATTTCATCTAAAAAAATACTTCCGCCATTAGCGGCTTCAAATTTACCTGCACGGTCTTTATGGGCGCTTGTAAACGCACCTTTTATATGTCCAAACAACTCACTTTCTATAAGTTCACTCGGGATAGCAGCACAGTTTACTTCGATCATTGGCCCTTTAGCGCGATCACTTTTTTGATGTAACCAATGCGCTACCAGTTCTTTTCCTGTTCCGTTAGGACCCGTCACTAACACCCGCGCTTCCGTTGGGGCTACTTTGTCTATAATTGATTTTATAGTCTCTATTTCAGGGCTGTTACCAACCATTTCATACTGTTTACTTACTTTCCGTTTAAGGCGTGTGTTTTCGACAACCAACTGTTTACGGTCGAGTGCATTTCTAATGGTATTCAATAAACGGTTTAAGTCTGGTGGTTTGGATATATAATCAAAAGCGCCCATGCGCATAGTATTCACTGCTGTATCTAAATCGCCATGCCCAGAAATCATCACCATAGGAATTTCGGGCTTGATTTTTTTGACCGCTTCCAAAACTTCAACGCCGTCCATTTTGGGCATTTTAAT